>OGPT01003222.1_pt1 | contig 12010 bp, 9 predicted proteins | sample 1552951 | NCBI WGS metagenome assembly OGPT01 (sample SAMEA2580224, study PRJEB22360) | human gut metagenome | biome: human gut; feature: human-associated habitat; material: faeces | place: Denmark | collected 2008/2010
GTGGCGCCTACCCCCGGCCGGCCGCCTCCCCCGGTATCCGGTAGAACAGCCCGTCGCCCAGCTCCACCCGGCACCGCACCGTGCCGCTGCCTAGGTCGGCGGCAAGCACCCGGCTCTCTTTCACATAGTCGCAGTCCTCCAGCTTTTGCAGGGTGGCCCCGGCGCTGCCTACCGCGCCCAGCTCTCCAGCCACCTGCCGGATCTGCCGGTACAGGGCCTCCTTCAGCCAGTGGTCGGCCGCCAGGTTCATCACCCAGGCGGGGATCTCCAGCGCCGCCTCCTTCAGCGGGAAGCGCACCAGCACCTTCCCCAGAATAGCCGCGATGTCCTCCTCATCCAGCTCCAGGCAGTTCACCGCCGCCACCGGCACCCCATAGCGTTCCTCCAGCTCGGCCCGCAGGGCCTTTGCCGCCGGGCTTTTGGGGCTTTGGCAGTTCAGCACCACCACAAAGGGCTTATTGATGGCCTGCAATTCCCGCACCACCCGGGCCTCGGCTTCCTCGTACTCCGTCCGTGGGATCTCTGAAATGCTGCCGTCGGTGGTGACCACCAGCCCGATGGTGGAATGCTCATTGATGACCTTGCGGGTACCCACCTCCGCCGCCATGTTGAAGGGGACCTCCTTATCGTACCAGGGGGTCATCACCATGCGGGGCTGCTGGTTTTCAATGTAGCCCAGCGCGCTGGGCACAATATACCCCACACAGTCGATCATCCGCACCCGCAGGCTGATGTTCCCCTCCAGTGTGATGCTGACCGCCTCCTCCGGAATAAACTTCGGTTCGGTGGTCATAATGGTGCGCCCGGCTGCTGATTGCGGCAGCTCATCGGCGGCCCGGCTGCGGCGGGGCTCGCTTTCGATGCGGGGCAGCACCATCGTTTCCATAAAACGCTTGATGAGGGTGGATTTGCCGGTGCGCACCGGCCCCACCACGCCGATGAGGATGTCTCCGCCGGTGCGTGCCCCTATCTCGCGGCAGACTGCCGCCTGCTCGATTCGTTCCTGATTTGCCAAAACGCTCTCCCCTCTCTTCCCGTTTCTGGGTACACTTTATGCGCGGACATGAGGAAAATATGACGCAAAAAAGGCCGAAGCCCCAAGGATCTCTCGGGACTCCGGCCTTTTTTCTCCTACCGTTACACCAGCGTCGGGACAAGCGCCGCCAGCTTTTCGGCCAGCTGTGCGTGACCGTGACGGGTCAGGTGCATGAAATCCACCTGATTGAACGCGCAGTCGGCAGCATCGAGGAAGTAGACGCCCTGCCGCTCGGCGACGATGCGGAATTGCTCTGCCACGCCCTTCGACTTCTCCACGCAGCCCTCGCCCATGACGGCGTCGTGGAAGCCGTCGCCGATGCGGGGCGGAGCCACGACAAGGATGTTGGGGGCTTTGGTGCCCCAGCAGTCCACGCTCTTTGCCTTGAGGATGAGGCGCTCCATCCCTGCACCGATGCAGGCGGCGTTGGCGTTGAACCGCTCCTTGACGTCATTGGTGCCCAGCATGATGATGAGCAGATCGATGACCTCATGGCTCTTGAGGAGCGCATAGGCCACGCTCAAAGCGTCCATCGACTCATGGATGGGGTCCACGAAAACCGTCGTCCGGCCCGAAAGGCCCTCTTCCGTCACAAGATACTCGCTGCCCAGCGCTGCTTGCAGCCGACAGGTCCAGCGCTCATCCTCGTTGAAGCGGATGCCGTGGTCGGCGCAGTCCGCCGGGTCGGCGCAATAGCCGTGAGTGTTGGAGTCACCCAGACAAAGGATATGCTTTTTCATCGTTCCATCCCCCTTTTCAGTTTTCGCCCTGTGACTGGCGGAAGTAGTAGACTGCGCCCACCATGCCGGCGTCGTTGTGAAGCTGGGCGGCGCGGATCTCCAGTCCCTCTGCAAAGGCGGGCATGATGGAAGCCCTCACCTTTCTGGCGATGGGTTCGATGAGCAGCTCCTGCTGGGCGCTGACGCCGCCGCCGATGAGGATGAGCTGCGGGTTGAAGATGTGCACCAACCCCGCAAGGCCCTGCACGATCTCGTCCGTCCAGTCCTCGAGAAGGGCGAGGATGATGGGGTCGCCCGCATGGGCCGATTCGAAGATGGCACGGCCATCTCTCCACTTATGATTGCGGGGCTGCGCAGCACGCACGAGGGCCGTAGTGGCGGCATACCGCTCCCAGCAGCCCGATGCACCGCAGGTGCAGAGGACGCCGTCCAGCGCATGGGTACGGTAATGTCCCAGCTCACCGCCGAGGCCCCGGGCACCTTCCAGCAGCCGTCCGCCGGTCAGGATGCCGCCGCCCACGCCGGTGCCCAGCGTGACACCGATGACGTCCGTATAGCCTTTCGCCCCGCCGACCCAGACTTCGCCCAGCGTCATGCAGTTGGCGTCGTTGGCGACGGTGACGGGCAGGCCGAATTTTGCTTCCAGCTCGGCCTTGATGGGGCTTCCGATGTAGTTGGGCAGGCTGCCGCAAGTGCCCACGACCGTGCCCGTGTGGGTGTCGATCTGGCCCGTGGCCGAGACGCCGATGCCCGCAAGGCTCTGCGGCCTGACGTCCTGCTCCTTCAGAAACTGTTCGGAGGCCGAAAGCACCGTCGTGAGAATGGGTGTCTCATAGTAGTCGAAACAGACGCTCTGCTCCGCCTTGGCAAGGACGCGGCCCTCTTCATCTACGATGCCAAGCTTGACGCTGGTGCCGCCGATGTCGATGGCAAGATACTGTTTCATAGTCGTATCTCCGTATCATTTTTATTTTTGCATGGCGTTGATGGCCCCGGTAAAGCGGGCCGTGATCTCAGCCGGGCGGGTGATGGCACCGCCGACGACGAGGGCGAACGCACCGGCCTCCAACGCCTTGACGGCCTGTTCCGGGTAGTGGATGTGACCCTCGGCGATGATCTTTGCCGGACACTCTGCGGCCAGCTTGTGGACAAAGTCAAAATCGATGTCATCGATGCCCTTGGTCTCGGGCGTATAGCCGCGCATGGTCGTGCCCACAAAGTCAGCCCCGGCTTCCGCGCAGAGCATGGCATTCTCGAAGTTGTCGCAGTCGGCCATCACCAGCTGGTCGGGGTATTTTTCCTTGATGGCACGGATGAACTGGGCCGAGGTAGAGCCGTCGGGGCGCAGCGCACCCGTGCCCTGCACGGCGAGGATGTCCACGCCGCAGGCTGCCAGCTCGTCCACTTCCTTCATGGTGACAGTGATGTACATCGGCGTGCCGGGGTAATCCTTTTTGATGATGCCGATTACCGGCAGGTCCACCACCTGCTTGATCTGGGTGATGTCCCGGACGGTGTTGGCGCGGATGCCCACAGCGCCACTCATGGCGGCTGCCTTTGCCATCAGAGGCATGACTCCGCCCTCTTTGGTGTAGAGAGGCTCCGTCTCAAGGGCCTGACAGGAGACGATAAGCCCGCCCTTGATCTGCTCAAACAGCTTTTCTTTTTCCATATCCATCAGTCCTCCATCCTGATCTTGATGACTGCTTTGCGCACATGGTCACAGCCGGGGCGTGCCACGCCGGGCTTGTGCAGCTCACCGGGGAAGAACAGAACGAACCGTCCCTCGCCCAACACACCGCTGACGGCGTCCGGACTGGTCCTGAAACCGATGTCTCCCGCAAACTCCCCTGCTTCCTCGCCGGGCAGGTTGGTATAGCCCCAGCCCTCGCCGCCGGTCAGGTCGATCTGAAGGTCGGCGTACTTTTTGTGGTACTCGAGGCGGGCACTGTCGGGGTTCAGCCCGGCCTCCATCACGTTGATGAAGACATTTTCTCCGTCTACCTCGGTGCGGCCCAGCGGAAGGTCGCTCAAGTCGTGGGCCACATAGTAGGCGGTGAGGTAGTCGATGGCGGTTTCCAGATTCTTGTGGAGTCCCCGGTAACGGTTCAGGTTCTCCAGTGCGTCGCAGATCATGGTGATTTTCTCCTAACTGATTTTTTCTACAAGCACAAAGAGCGTCTGCCCTCTCCCCTCATGAAGAGACGGAGAGGGGACGCTTTCTAGCTTCTCAGAGCTTTGCGATAGCGGCTTCGATCATAGCCTGTGCTTCGACGATGACCGCCTCATCCTCCGGGATGAGGCCGGGCATCGGCTCACGGACGCCGCCCAGCTCAAGGCCATACATCCGGCGCAGGATCTCTTTCTGCACAGCGTAGAGGTTGCCGTGGGCCGAGCACATCTTATAGATGATGCGGTCGGCGTCGTACTGGATGGCCTGTGCCTCCTTGATCTCGCCCTTGTTGATGTGGTCGTTCATGGCCAGATACAGCTCGGGCATGACGGCGTAGGTGCCGCCGATGCCGCCGTCTGCGCCGATGACGCGGCCGGAGACGAACTGCTCATCGGGGCCGTTGAAGACCACGAAGCTGCCCTCGCCCCGGGCGGCGACGCCGGCGTCCTTGAACATCTGGATGTCCTGCGTGGGCATCGAACTGTTTTTGACCGCGACGACGTTGGGGTTCTTGAGCATCTCCCCCAGCAGGCTCATGGTCAGGCCGGTGCCGGCCAGCTGCGGGATGTTGTAGATGACGAACTCGGTGTTGGGCGCTGCGGCGGACATATCGTTCCAATACTTGGCGATGGCGTACTCCGGCAGGTGGAAGTAGATGGGCGGGATGGATGCGATGGCGTCCACACCCACGCTCTCGGCATGACGGGCCAGCTCGACGCTGTCAGCGGTGTTGTTGCAGCCGACGTGTGCGATGACGGTCAGTTTGCCCTTAGCTTCGCTCATGACCGCCTCGAGGACAGCCTTGCGCTCATCGACGTGCTGGTAGATGCACTCACCCGACGAGCCGCCCACATACACGCCCTTGACGCCCTTGGCGATGAGGTGGCGGGTCAGCGCCTTGACGCCCTCGGTGGAGATGTTGCCCTCTGCGTCATAGCAGGCGTAGAAAGCCGGGATCACGCCCTGATATTTGGTGATGTCTTTCATTTGTCTATGTCCTTTCTGATAATTTCAATCAAACTCGATGCTCTTCCAAAGCGGCTTTCCTCTTGCGGTGCCCAGCGTTCGCTTCGGCCCTTGGAGCGGGCCTCGCGTCCTGCTGACCGCGGCGCCAAAAGTTGCTTCCTGACCTGTATTCCCCTTTTCAGGTTCTACAGTAGGCAAGCGGCTTTCCTCTTGCGGTGCCCTGCATCCGCTTCGGCCCTTGGGCGGGCCTCGCGTCTTGCAGACCGCGGCGCCAAAAATTTCTCCCTGTTTCGGCCGCAGGCCGCGGTCGAAATTTTAGCCCTTGACAGCACCCATTGCGATGCCCTTGGTGAAATACTTTTGGAAGATGAGGAAGATGATGATGATCGGCACAGCGGCCAGCGCGGCACCGGCCATGATAAGGCCGAAATCGGTGCTGTTCTCTGCCTGCAGCTTTGCGATGCCCAGCGAGATGGTAAGGTTGCTGGTGCTGGACAGCATGATGAGCTGCATGAAGTAGTCGTTCCAGCTGTTGATGAAGGTGAAAATGGCCAGTGCGCCGATGCCCGGCTTGACCATCGGCAGCACGACGCTGATAAAGGTGCGCGCCTCGCTGGCTCCGTCGATGCGGGCCGCCTCCAGCATTTCGGTGGGGATGCCCTCACTGAACTGTTTCATCAGGAAGACGCCGAAGGGCCAGCCCACGATGGGAAAAATGACGGCCCAGATGGTGTTGTAGAGGTGGAGCGAGCTCATCTCACGCAGCAGCGGGATGAGGATGACCTGCTTGGGCAGAGCCATCGCGCAGACGATGAGGGTGAAGAGCAGTTTACGGCCGACGAAGCGCTTTTTGGCCAGCGCATAACCTGCCATTGCTGCGGTGATGCAGGTGAGGATCATGGACATGACAGCCATGAACACCGTATTGATCATCCAGCGCAGGGCTGCCGGGGCCGTAGGGCCGATGGAGAAATAGATGGGTTCGCCGTCCGCGCTGAACGAGCCGCTGAACGGGACCGCCAGCTGCCACAGGGGTGCGCTCTTGCCGGCGAAAAGCTTCTGGTAGTTGGTCAGCACCCACTGACTGGGCCACCACTCAGGGGTGGTAGAGTTTATAGCCGCGCCGGTCTTGAAGGAGCCGGTGATGATCCAGTACAGCGGGAAGGCAAACAGCACGGCCATGATGCTGATGAGGATGAGGGTCAGGATCATGTAGGCGCTCATCTTTTTCAGCTTGCTGGGGTGACGCTTCAGCGGTTTCTGTTTTTTTGCAGTTGCAGTCATTGCCCGGCACCTCCTTTAATTATCCTGACTGCCAAGCTTGAACTGGACAGCCGACAGGATGGCGATGATAACGGCCAGTACAACGCCCATTGCGTTGCCGTAACCATAGCGGTAGAGCTTGAACGCGGTGTAGTAGATATAGTACATGATGGTATCGGTGCTGTGGTTGGGGCCGCCGGAGGTCAGCAGCTGGATCAGCGCGAAGCACTGGAAGGAGTTGATGGTGGTGATGACCAGAATGTACAGGGTGGTGGGCATAATGGCGGGCCACTTGATCTTCCAGAAGCACTGGAAGTCGGTAGCGCCGTCCACCTCGGCAGCTTCGTAGAGTTCCGGGCTGATGCCCGCGATGCCCGCCAGATACAGGATGGCTGACCAGCCAGTTCCCTTCCAGATGCTTGTCGCATACAGCAGGGGACGAATCAAACTCTTGTCCGTCAAGAAGCCGTATGTCTGTCCTCCGGATACGCGAATCAGGCTGTTGATGACGCCCTCGCCTGCGAAAATCGTCGTCATCAAGCCACCGACGATAACCCAGCTTAGGAAGTTCGGGAAGGTGTAAATCACCTGCAAGGTATTCTTGTAGTGCCGACTCCGCAGTTCGTTGAGCAGCAGCGCCAGAATGATCGGGCCGGGGAAGCCGGTAATGATGTACGCCAGTCCCATGCGGATGGTGTTGAAGAACGCCGCGTTGAACTTCTTGTCCTTGAACATCATCGCGAAGTTATTATACCACGGATTCGCCCACGGACTGCCCAAAATGCCCTTGCTGATCTTGTAGTCCTTGAAGGCGACCACCAGGCCGTACATCGGGCCGTAGCAGAACAGCAGGACGAACGCAATGCCCGGCAGCAGGAAGAGATACACCCAGCGGTTCTTCCAGATCCGCTTGCCCAGGGACTGCCGACGCCCTGATTCAATCATCGCATGTTCTTTCGCCATGCCATCAGCCACCCGCTTTCTCGTTTTTGTTCATGGCTTTATTTTATCGCTTTTTGCCCGAAAAGGAATGCACTGTTTTCGGTTTGCACCCTCAATATTTTCGGTTTGGCTGTATTTAGACCGGATTCTACATCCTTAGCAGTGGACAAGCGAAATCATCCCTGCTATAATAAGAACACCTTCCTGCTAAATAGGATTGCTTTCATAAGTTTCTGGACGTACTCCCGATGAAGCCGTTCGGGAGGAAGGACCGCATTCTGATTGTTGATGACGAGCCGATGGCGCTGTATTCCACCGCGCACACCTTCCCGTGGGCGGACTGGGGCTTTGACCCGCCCGTGCTGATGACGGAAGCGCCCGCCGCGCTGGACAAGCTGCGCACGGAACGCTTCGACGCCGCGATTGTGGACATTCGGATGCCGCAGATGACGGGCATTGACCTGATTCGCCTGTCCGGGGAAGCGGGCTTGCAGACGGTGTTCATCGTCCTGAGCGGGTATTCCGATTTCAGTTATGTGCAGACAGCGCTGCGGCTGTCCGCATTCGACTACTGCCTGAAGCCAATTCTGCCCGATGCGGCGCAGGCGGCGCTGGAGCGCTTGTCGGGCCGCATCCACGACATTCGTGTGGGGAGCGACCCGGCGTTTCTGGCGACGCTGAGCAGCACGGCGCCGCTCAAACCGCTTTTTACGCAGCGCGGACTGCCCGTGCCGGAAGGGATGTTGTCCATGGTGCTGTTGTCCGCGGAGAAGCCAGAGACGCTTCCGCCGCTGCTGAACGGGTTTCAGGCGTCTCTGTCCTTCTGGGTGGACGCGAACGAAGTCCTGCTGTTCACGCCGATGCCGGAGCAGGCGCTGCTGTCCGCCCTGCCGAAGTCGCCCGACGTGCGTGTGTGCTACACTGTGCCTGTATTGCAGGACGTCCTCAATCCTGTTCGGCAATTGCAGCTGCTTCGGCAGACGATGGCGGAGCTGCAGCCCGGTCAGGCGCCGGTATCCATCTACGTCAACGACTGCAGTCCGACGTTTTTCGACATGCTGAACTACGTCGATGAGCATTTGAGCGACGAATTGTCCCTCCAAAGGCTTTCGGCGCAGTTCCACCTGAACTACACCTATTGTAGTGAGCTGTTTCGCGCCATTACGGGCGCGACGTTCACTAAGTACCTATCCAGCCACCGCATGGAGCGTGCGCGGACGCTGATTATCACGACGTCCATGAGCATCTCCGAAATCGCGCGGCAGACAGGGTACAGCAACTACAATCACTTTTCCGCCACCTTCAAAACATATTTCGGGCAGACGCCGGGCGCGTACCGCACAGCGCATCAGGAAGGGAGTGGGCGCTGACATATGCGCAAGCATTTCAGTTCTCTGCGCAGCCAGATGACGCTGCTGACGACCGGCACGGTGCTGGCGGTGGTGATTCTGGCGACGGTGTTTTACAGCAGCGCCCAGCGGATGTCTGAGAAGAAAGCAGCGACGTTCGTGCATTCGATGCTCGTGCAGCTGGGCGATAGCCTTGACCGCATCGGCAACGAAATGTCCTACTTGGGCAACGCTCTCCATTCCAACGAGGTCTTGCAGCAGTATTATCACGCGCCGACAGCGATACAACGAATGCAGTACGGCAAAAGTTTCATTGATTTTACTTCCAGCCTGCTCAACCACAGCACCACGGTCAGCCACATCGTCGTCGTCAACAACGACCAGAGTATCCTCAGCCCGACGGAGCGGAACATCATTGCGCTGGACACGCTGGATTCCAAGTATCACCTGTTTGAAAGCGACAATCTGTCTTCCGGTTTTTACGGGCCAGCATTCGATACCTTCACGAACAGGAACTTTTTCGCATACGTTCAGCCGGTCTACAACACCCGGCAGGGCGCACGCTTCCGGCAGAAGTTAGGCACCTGCGTCATCTTCGCCCGCCTTGACCTGCTGCAATCCACGCTGCGCAGCGCCCTGCCGACGCCTGGTGCAGCGCTGATGCTCATCGAGCAGGACGAGCAGATTATCCTCTGCTGCGACGCAGACGGGAACACGCTGTCCCTGCTGCCCGAATCGTTCTGCAGCGACATGGCGGACGGCTTGCAGCACAGTCTGACGCTCAACAAGACGACATACCTGACGGATTCGCTGCTGCTCTCATCGATGGGCTGGCGGCTGGTTAGCCTCGTGCCGGAGGACGAAATCGCGGCAGACCTGATGCCGCTGCTCTGGCTGGGAATGCTGATCTGCGTCGTGTTCGCCATCTGCATCGGTGTGTGGAACCTGCACATCCAGCGCAGCATCATGGCGCCAGTGAAACAGCTGACCGCCTTCATCGAAAATGACTTGGACGACAAGCTGCAAAACCGCATCCACATCAGCACCAGCAGCGAAATGGAACTGTTCTGTCAGGAAATCAACACGCTGCTGGACAAGGTATCGGAAATGACGGCGGAGCGCCTGCAAGATCAGACGCGGCTCTACGAAATGAATCTGGCGAAGAAGCGTGCGGAGCTGTCCGCCCTGCAAAGCCAGATTAACCCGCATTTCCTCTACAACACGCTGGACTGCATCCGCGGGTACGGGTACATGCTGAACAGCAGCGAAATCGTGTCGATTACCAACGCCCTATCCTCCATCATGCGCTACTGCATCAAGGGCGCGGACATCGTCGCGCTGCGCAAGGAAATGACCATTGTCAACTACTATCTGGACATCATCCGCATCCGCTTCCCGAACCGCTTCAACTACGTTTTCGACGTAGATCCGGCGCTCGAAGATCTCGCGATTCCGCGTTTCATCATCCAGCCCGTGGTGGAAAACGCGATTTATCACGGGCTGGAATCGCGCTTGGAGAAAGGGACGCTGACGATTTCCTGCCACACGACGGAGACGGGAGGCTGCGCGCTGTGCGTAACGGACGATGGCGTGGGGATTCCCCCGGAGCGGCTGGCGGAAATTCACCGGAAGCTGTCCGACAAGAGTATGCAGAACGTGCTGAACGTCCCGGCGGGGAACAGTCTGGCGCTGGTGAACATCCATAACCGCCTGCGCAATCTCTACGGCGCGAAGTACGGGCTGGACATCGTCTGTCCCCCGGAGGGCGGAACGCGCGTCACGCTGCACCTGCCGATGGTGCTGGCGCAGACAGAAACAGAACAGGGAGGTCACATCTCATGAATCTGATGAATATCGAACAGAATGCCGAAAACCTGCGGCTGCTGGGGCTGATTGTCGCCCAGCGCGGCGAAACAATCTATCAGCACAATTGGGACAGCCCGTGCCGCCGCCTGCTGTTCTCTGCCAGCAAGAGCTTCACCGGGGCGGCAGTCGGTTTCGCGGTTCAGGAGGGGTTATTGCGCCTTGACGACCGCTTGATTGAACTGTTCCCGGACGAAGCGCCGGAAAATCCCTCGGAGAACCTTTGCCGCGCCACGATTCGTGATGCGTTGACGATGTGCATCGGGCAGTCGCGCGGGTACTTGATGGGCGCACAGCGCGTCGGCATGGCGGAAGAAGACTGGGCGAAAGCAGTGCTGGCGCTGCCGTTTGACGAAGCGCCGGGGACGCACTTTGTGTACAGCAACGTCGGGCCGTATCTGGCGGGGCTGGCGGTGCAGAAGCGCGCCGGGTGCGGCCTTGTGGTTTACCTGATGCCGCGGCTGTTTGCGCCGCTGGGGATTCAGCGCACGGTCTGGGAGGTTGACCCGCTGGGGCGGACGTTCGGCGCAGCGGGGCTGCTGCTGGCGCTGCCAGAGCTGCACAAGCTGGGACTGCTCTATCAGCAGGGCGGGCAATGGCAGGGAAAACAGCTGCTTGACCCCAATTGGGTGCGCGAAAGCGGGCGCAAGCAGGTCGAAAACGAGGAAGACGGCTACGGCTACCTGTTCTGGCGCGGGAAGTACGATTCGTACCGCGCGGACGGGCTGTATGGGCAGTACAGCGTCATTCTGCCGGCGCAGGAGGCAGTCATCACCTGCACGGCGGAAAACCGGAATCAGAAGCAGCTGCTGGAAACGCTCTTGGATGCCATTGTACCACAATTATAACGGGGAGGACACCCGCATGTACACGCCCGATTTGCTCACCATGACCGACGGCACGCCCGTCACGTCATCCGCGCAGTGGGAGGCGCGCCGGGGGGAACTGCTGAACATCCTCGCGCGGGAGCAGTACGGCACGTTTCTGCCGCCGTCCACCGCATCCGCGCAGGTAATGGCGCTGCCAATGCCCGTCTGCGCCGGACACGCCATGCAGGAGACGCTCGAAGTCCGCTTTGATACCCCTGCAGGGGAATTTGCCTTTCCGCTGCGGTTTCTCTATCCGGCGGACGGTCAGGTGCATCCGCTGTTTTTGCTGCTGAATTTTCGTCCGCTCATTCCGGACATCTACTGTCCGGCGGAGGAAATCCTCGACAACGGCTTTGCGCTGGCGGTCGTGTGCTACACAGACATTACGGCGGACGACGGCGACTGGGGCAGCGGGCTATGCGGGCATTATCCGCGGAAGCATCCCGACACCGACCCCGGCAAGCTCGTTTTCTGGGCATACGCTGCCAGCCGCGCGCTGGATGTGCTGACGCTTCGCCCGGAGGTGGACGCGCGGAATATCGCTGTGATTGGGCATTCGCGGCTGGGCAAAGCGGCGCTGCTCTGCGGCGCGCAGGACACCCGAATCCGCTTCACCTGCGCCAACGATGCCGGATGCGGCGGCGACGCGCTGGAACAGACCAAGCACCCCGGCGCGGAGGATTACGCGGCGATGGCGCGCAGCTTCCCGTACTGGTTCTGCGGCAATCGCAGCCGCTACATCGACCACCCGGAGGAGCGCCCCTATGATCAGCACTTTCTGCTTGGCGCCATCGCCCCGCGCTTCGCCG
>OGPT01003230.1_pt1 | contig 11996 bp, 14 predicted proteins | sample 1552951 | NCBI WGS metagenome assembly OGPT01 (sample SAMEA2580224, study PRJEB22360) | human gut metagenome | biome: human gut; feature: human-associated habitat; material: faeces | place: Denmark | collected 2008/2010
GGGGGAGGGTACGTTCTTCCGAAAACCCCCTATCGCAGATTGCGACGGCACATATCTCACACATTAGAAGGTACTTAGGATAGTATACCAGTAGCGTGTTACGACCTGCTTCGCAATCCTTGTTGAGATAACTGGAGTAATGACCTGAATGGAGACCCATAAGGCCCCAAAACGATGCATGAACTCATTCTTCTCGACAAAGATTGCGAAGGGGTCTGCCTATGCTGCGACATTCACTGCATTCTTCATCACTGTCGCAGAGATGTAAAGGGACAAGGACGTCGTGTTCTTCATGGACAACTCATCAGTCCGTATGGAGTTCAGTGGTCAATCACGTGGTTTTGTTTAATGCTCCCTATTCGGAAGTGATCAAGCCGATTGAGTTGATCTTTTCTGAATGGTAATGAAGACAAACAAACAAACAAAATGTTAACGGAAAACCTGCAGGCTTGTTTCTCCCTGAAGGGCCCGCACCCTTCGCCCGTACGCCTCTCCTGAGTAAACGCCCATGAAAAACCCCCAAGTTTGCCTGACACGGGCTCGCGCCCTCTCCCACTGACCGGGCTTGCGCCCTCCTCCCTCGAGGTAAAAAACACGTTTGGGTAGTAACGCCCTTGCCACGCTGAGTAACCTCGGGCTGCCGCCTAAAGGAATACTGCCTTTGCACAGCGAGTACCCCGTGGGCCTGCCGCCGGTTCCACAGTCCTGCCCCTCCAGTGTGTGCAGTCCTGCCAACTGCCCGACCCACAGCGGATCGTACGGCATGAGTACCATTCCCTCCCGTCTGCCATAGTGCGGTTCGTGGTCTCGCCCCAAGCCAAGACCAACAGGCATCCCAAAAAACACCATTTCTGGTGAAAAAGAACGGGCGCCTTTGACGCCTCAAGCGAGAAATCCCTCGGGACACCCTCTGGCCACGAAGAACACGCTGTTCTCGATTAAGGTGTATCACTCTGATGGACTCTTCAGAATAGAGTTTGGCGGGAAGCATCATCAGTGAGAAACCTCATAATTTCTTTCACCATGGAGCCCGAAGAACAAATTTTGGACGCTATGCCTAAGAAGAGTGCTCCTCGTTACGAGAGGCAGTTCAGGAAGTACCAACAGTTCTGCATTGAGAATCACCTCGAGTGCAACGGCATGTCGCTGCAGAAGTACGCGCTTTCCCTAAGGAACAGGGGTCTGAAGGCGTCAAGCATTAAGAACATGGTGTCTTGCATTACTGGCGCTAGTGGTCAACACGGGGTCAAGTTCAGCAAGACGTCCATGGATGTCATTTGGAAGTGGGCGAAGAAGGAGGGCAAGGGAGAATCGCCGAAGCAATCATCAATCTTCAGTGAAGATGATGTGGTTAGCTTCTTACGGCTGCCTCTCAAGGGGTTGTCGAATGCTCAGCTCAAGGTTTCGATGATCATTGCATTCTATGGAATGATGCGGATCGGTGAACTGTATTCTCTTCAGTTTAAGGATGTTGATTACGATGAGAGTTCTCGCACAATCAGAGTCGTTATTCGCTATTCGAAGACTGATCAAGCTGGAGCCGGTCATACGTTCTACATTCCTGAAACAATTGCTGATTTTCACCTCCATGATATCGTTATGGCGTATAAGTTAGCTCTCTCTCAGTATCTGCTGGAGAATCGTGAGAATGTCACCAACCAGCCCTATTTCCGTCGAGTTGGTACTGAAGAGTGCTTCGTGAAGACTGCTTGCGGTGTTGCGGCTCTTGGTTCCTTCGCGAAGAGAATTGCAATCTTCCTTGGTAAGAAGAATCCTGAATCCTATACGGGCCATTGCTTCAGACGATCTGCTGCGACGAATCTGGCAGAAAATGGTGCAAGTGTCGAGCTGATGAATAAGATGGGCAGATGGACCGCCAATGGGATAGCTGACCACTATACGAAGAACACGGAAATGATCCGTAAGGAAGGAGCTGACTTGTTCCTGAAGAAGACGTCTGATGCCCATGTGAGCGCTGTTGGGTAACACTACATCGTCTGATTTCCGCGCTCGTCCTTTTGAGTGATCATCTATCATATGTTACTCGGCTACCCTAGTACTATTCATACACCTTCATGTTGGTACTCGGACCGGGACAATTTGAAACAAATCATAATGATCAGTCATAACAAGCCATGCTGATCCTCCTTCGATGTGATAACTGCTAAGAGATTATGGTCGTCTAAGCATGAAGAATGAGGAGAATGTCGTGGTATTCAACAAGTTCATGGAGATGTTCAAGAAGGCGTGCCTATCAACAGAGAAGAGAGAATGTGAGAAGTGGTTGAGAGAGATGAAGCGATTGGAGGAAGCAGAGTGTGGGTATCACTTCTGCTGGAAGTATTTGACTGATATTAATGAAGTGTTCATGTATCACTGGCGTTATAACCACATGATGATGAGATCCTCTAATCCAGTTGAGAGCTGTATGTCGGTATTGAAGAGAAACTTGACTGGAAAGGGCAGCCCGCGTGACGAAACCTTTTTCAACAGATACCGGATGTTGATTGAATGGGTGTTTTACTGTATTGAGAAGAGACACAACTCGCTGAACATGGGGAAGATAGCAGTCCCGGTGTACCCCTACAAGACGGATGACATACCAACACCATGGGTAGTGAAGGAAGTGATGAAGAGGTGCCACTATACCTTCTGCTACGAGAGTACTATGACTGTCGAGCCATACCACAACACGGGGAATCGAGCGGCAGAGGGTTGGAAGGGTTGTGTTTCTTTGCTGCTGTGATATCTAGGCTGCCACAACTTCAAAGTGGAAGATACGGCTCACCATGCTGTCTTCCACGTGAAACTATCTTCGCGTGACAACCCATGCAGCTGTCACATCACCAAATGGCAGCGAGTCCCCTGTGTCCACGTAATCCGTGTGCTGATGTGGAGAGAGGAGTACTATCGTATCTGGGAATATGTTGGTGGTGAATACTACATGGGAAGTGTAAAGAAGACGTGCCGACCCTTGGAAAAGAAGGAGACTGATCTTCTTCACTACCTGCACAACATGGGCAGCAAGTCCTCTGCACAGAAGGGAGTCATGACCAGGGCCTACAAGAGAAACTACGCCGGAAACAAGAGGAGAGCACCAAGCAATGGTGAGTTTTCTGTAGATGATTAGCTGTCGTGAGTGACTATTAGGATAAGAAGCAAAGAGAGGGCGAATAAGACATGCTGACTATGCAGACACCATTCTACGTAGCAATACCTATTGTGACTAGTTTGTTATAATACACAATACAGTTCATAAGCAAGTACACAAACTTGAGATGAAGTGTATCACAGAAACCATGTGATGCTAGACCCACTACGGCGCCCTCGGAGCCGTTCGGGTTCATCGGGTACTCCATCGTCACGTTGCCGTCGTCATCGACGTACTTCAGCGCCACGCAGTTCTGGCGCATCGCCTCCTCCGGATCCTCCGGTGGGGAATTCTCGATCTCCGCCGCATCATACCTTGAAGCCGCCTCGCAGGTCACCGCAGGGTTTCTCTTTACAGTGGCGCTACGAATGGCTTGGATCTCGGAATAGAGCAGGGTCTTCTTCATGACCAGCGCCTCTGTGATCTCTTTCAGAAATGCCTCGTTTTGAGCAAGAAGCGCCTTTGCCCTGCCGTAGTACCGCTCCAGCTCCGCCTGTACCGCCGCCTCGCTGCGGGCATTCAGGCTTTCGGACATATTGCTGGAGGAATCGCTTTCGACATTCAGCAGGGAGAATCCCAGCGTACCCTCCTTGGCTGCCGCCTCGCGGATACAGTTGACCGCACGGGCGATATCGTCGCTGCATCCCTCCGCGACCTGCCCCGCATACCGCATCTCCACGGCGGCCTTGCCGCCCAAGGCGATGATGGCGCTTTGTGAACCGGAGATGTATTTGCAGCAGTGGATAAAGCCGCCGCACCGGTTTTCATCGGAGGGAAGCAGGGAGGCAAAGCCGACGCTGCCGGGGCACAGCGCTTCGCATACCACCAGATGCCCCGCCTCGTGAAGCGCCACCTTTTCGATGACTTCATCCGAAACGCGAGGCATATCCTCTTGTGCGCCATATTGCTGCTTCAGCACCACACTCACCATGTCCTCCATGTCGATGCCGGTCTTGCGGGCAAAGGCCGCACGAACCGCCGCTTCATTCAAAATAGTCTCCAGCTCGGCGCAGGAACTATAGCGCATCATCCTCGTCAGGTCTTCCATGTTGACACTGTCCGAAACCCGTTTCGTTTTCAGATAGTGGGTGATGATCTCCTCCGCATCGGACGCCGTGGGCGCTCGAAGTCCGATTTTTCGGTCAAACCGTCCGGAACGGCGCAGGGAGCTCGGCAGCTTGCGGATATCGTTTGCCGTGGCGATCACAAACATACCGGTGTCCTTCACATCGTCGATACCTGCTTGCACGGCGGCATATTCCGGCGTGTCGCAGTGGGTATCATCCTCGTTGGCAAATTTGTCCATGTCGTCCAAAAGGACAATGGACGGTGTTTTTGTCTTCGCGCTGGCAAATGCCTGTGTAATTCCATCGATAAAGGCGTCGCCGCCCTTGTCGCGGCGTACCGTGATGGTGTGCAGCCCGCTCTCCTCCACAAAGCACCTCGCCAAAAGCGTCTTGCCCAAGCCCGGGTCGCCATACAGCAGCAGTCCATGGGGCAGGCGGGCGCCCATCTCCTCATAGATCTCCCGGTTGCGGAGCATATCGCACAGCTGCAGCAGCTCGCGCTTGGTGGCCTTGTATCCGATGACCTTGTCAAATGCGTTCATGGTAAAATCTCCTTTTCGAATTTTGCCGCCAGTATAGCACCCATATAATTAAGACCTAATTTATATAAGCATATATAGGCCAAAAGGCGGTTTTCTGCAAAATTTCGTATAGATGCACAATCCGGCACATCAACAATCGACATATTCGCGGCGCTATGCCCATGAAATACGGTAGTTTTTGCTGCCTGCACACGAAAAAATGGGCGGTGGAGGCCGATTTCTACCCCCAAACCGCCGAAAATAATATAAATATTTAGGTCTTATTAAAAAAGGTGCTACACTGACCGCAAATCACATTGCAGGAGGAAATGACCATGGATGTTACTTTTTCACCCGCCCTCCGTGTGTATGCGGAGCTGTGGGAGATCGCCGGACGGCGACGGGAGGCGGACGCACAGTTCGCGCAGGCGTTGGCACATATCCGCAGCGGCACGCCCGACGCTATGGCAAAGGCATTCGATCTATTCAAGCGCTCAGGAGCCCACAACTTTACCGAGGCGCAGTTCGCCGCCGGATGGTGCTGCGAGCACGGCTGCGGTACAAAGCGCAACTACCCGCAGGCTATCCGCTGGTATAAGCGGGCGGAGAACAACGTGACTTCCGATGTAATGAGCGCTTTTGACCCTGTGGGTGAGGCGGAGAATGCCCGGCTTCGGCTGTACTTCGAGTGCGAGTCCTACGCGGCGGCGGTGGACGCGCTGCTGGACGCACAGGAGCGGGAGGATAGCTTTATGGCTGACTACGAGGCGGCGGTGGGCGGCGACGCCATCGGGATGCTGCATCTGGGGCATCGATACTATTACGGGCAGGATGTGGCGTGTGACCAGGCAGAGGGCATCCGCTGGTATCACCGGGCCGCCGAGGCTGGCAGCGATGCCGCCATGTCGCAGCTGGCGGGGATCTACGAGGCGGACAAGCATTACAAGGAGGCTGCAAGATGGTATCGCCGCTACGCGGCGGAGCGCATCCGCTGGCGCAACCAGCGGCTAAATTGGTGAAAAAGTTCCAAGAAATTGGTGAACTTGCGTTTTTCGGCAACGGCTCTTATAATGGACGTACAGGCAATGGCACGCAGAATAATATGATGAGAAGGAGAATGAACGATGGAAAACTTGATTAACCAGTTGACAAGTACACACGACAAGGATGCACAAGTGAATTTTCTGCAGGAAATTGGTAAAAAACTGCTGACGGAGTATGTGATCAAAATCGGTGATATCACAATCAAGCCGTTATGGGTCGAAGCATACTATTCTGATACGAACACCGGATTTGTTGACGAAGCTGTTCACGGTAACGAATGTCAGAAGAATCAGTACGGTGCTCTCTATTTTCACCACAAAACGGATGACCAGCGCAGCGGTGTAGATATTTGCCTGTCGTGCGGCAATTACTATCTTTCCTATCTGTTGAAATACACACTGGTCAATGGCATCTTCAAATCGCAGGCACAACTGAGCAGTATGATCCCACATGAATTGCGGGGAACCGCCAAGAACGTTCTTGTAAAGGAGCAAAATCCCGCAGAGGTAATGGTTTGCACGAAACGCATCGGCATCATGTCCAGTGCGTACAAGGATGCAGATCTGGCTATTGCGAGGGATATCAACCAGCGTTTTGTGACAGATTCCGGGGAGAAGAAATCCTTGCCGCAAAAAACGGAACTATTAAAGGCATATATCGACGCCGTTTATTCGGACGACCAAATCAACACAGAGGAGCAAAAAGCAGCTATCAGCCGTAAATTAGTCGGCGAGTATTGGAAAGGTCTGTTTGAATGATCTATTTCTCTGCACTCCTCCCCACGCTTTATCCAACCGACGCAGAGGCGCTGTTTGCCGCGCTGACGGCGCACGATGTCCCCTATGCGCTGCTGGATGGCACACGGGACGTTTGGGTGCGGGACTTCATGCCGGTGCGGACAGGCTCCGGAAAGCTGGTATTCTTCCGCTATGAGCCGTGCTATCTGAAAAACGATCCTGTTCTGAGGACCGATTTTCGTAAGGATCTTGCTCCGCAGCTTGGCCTGCCGGTTACATACAGCAATATCAACCTTGATGGCGGGAACGTGGTGTTCTCACCATCTGGGGCGCGCGTCCTGATCAGCGACCGCATCTTTTCCGAAAACCCGGAGTATCCGTCTGCCGTGCTGTTGCGTGAGCTGTCGGAACTGCTGGAGGCAGAGGTGATCGTCCTCCCGTCGCTGAAAAGCGACATGACCGGCCACGCCGACGGCATGGTGCGATTTCTCGACGACCGCACCGTGCTGTGCAATCGGCCGCTGTCATCCTGCGGCTTTGAGCAGCAGGTGAAGCGAGCGGTGCAGGACTGCGGCCTGGACGCAGTGGATTTTCCCTTTGTCCCGACCGGTAGGGTCAGCGCCGTCGGCTGCTACCTGAACTATATGGAGACGGAACGGGTGGTTTTCCTGCCGGTGTTTGACATCGAGCAGGATGCCGAGGCTGAGACTTTCGCACGGCAGCTTTTCAGCAAAGAGATCGTGCCCGTCAACATCCGGGAGATCGCCCAACAGGGCGGCTGTCTGAACTGCATCAGTTGGGAGGGCCCTCATGCATAATGAACAGGATTTGAAGAACACGCCGGAATACCGCTCCGGTATGTTCCGCATCGTCACCTGCCCCGTCTGCGGCTATCCCACGCTGGATATGTACTGGATCTGTGAGCATTGCGGCTGGGAGTATGACATCGAGCTGCAGACGGAGGATGAGGAGTCTCCCTGCAACGGTATGTCCCTGCGGGCATACCGCGAACTATACAAAACTGGAGGTATATCTATGAATGTGACCATCTGTTCCCGCAAAGCCGCCGAGGAACTGCTGCGTACCGACACGCTCTCCCGCACGGCGGTGATCTCCGTCTTTGCCGACTACCGCTATTACCCCAACCAAGTGGTGTATCACAAGATCATGGACGCACTGACCCGGTACGGGCAGGAGGCGCAGCCATCCGCTTGACTTTCCCGTCAAAGCGCTTTACCATATAAGCACAACCGAAGATCAGCCCCGCGCAGTAGTGTACAGCTTAAAGTTTCGTACTTTGAGGAGGGTGGCGAGTCGCCGCTCTGTTTACCAAGAGGACGCACGCTTCGCAAGCGAAGCGACCGCCTGATACCGCTCCATCGAATCGCGAATCACGCCGTGATTAGAAATTCGACTCCGCTTATATCAGGTCACTTTGTACTGCACGGGGCTGATTCTATGTTAGGGGTCTCTATGAAAATCGAGAAAGATGCGGTCACCTTCGAAATGCCGGACGCAGACTTCGTGACCAAATTCGGCATACAGGCTGCGGCGGATATGGTGCTGGATTTTCACTGCTTTCACCCGCAGCTGCCGTTCCTGTACGACGCCCGGCAGCTGGCGGCGTTTCTCTCTACCAGCAGGCAGAAGCTCCTTTACTATGCGCGGCACACGGCGGCAGCGTATCACCCCGTCACCATCCCCAAGCGTAACGGCGATGTGCGCATACTGTCCGTGCCGGACGACACGCTGCGTCGCTGGCAGCGGAAGATCTGCCGGGATCTCCTCGCCTATCTGCCTGTCGCACCGCAGGCCACCGCCTATCGGAAGGGCGGCACTCTCAGCAGCAACGCCGCGCCCCATGTGGGCAAGCGGTATCTCCTGAAGCTGGATATCTCCGACTTTTTCGGCAGCATTTGCTTTGAGCAGGTCCACTCCGCCGCCTTTCACACCCGGTACTTCTCCCGGCAGGTGGGCTTTTTGCTGACCTCTCTTTGCTGCAAAGACGGTGTCTTGCCGCAGGGTGCGCCCACCTCTCCCGCGCTTTCCAATCTGGTCATGCGGAATTTTGATACGAACATGGCACGCTGGTGCCAGCGGCGCGCCATCGTATACACGCGGTACTGTGATGACCTGACCTTTTCCGCCGATCGTCCGCTGTTCGCCGTCTATTCGAAGGCGAAAAATATGCTGGCGGAGATGGGCTTTGACCTGAATGAGGCCAAGACCCATTTTATCACCAACGCCGGACGGCAGAGCGTGACCGGTCTGACCGTCAATGAGAAGGTATCCGTGCCGGCCGGCTATAAGCGATCACTTCGACAAGAGGTCTATTACGCCCTGCGCTTTGGTCTGGCGGACAGTATCCTGCGGGGCGGCCACGCAGCGCTTCGCACAGACGGCGTTCCTGATACGGAGCGCTACCGGCAGCAGCTATTGGGACGAGTCCAGTATGTGCTGCAGATCGAGTCGGAAAACCGCTGGTTCCGCGAGGCAAAACAAAAGCTGCTGTCCTGCGATGACCTCCCGAAGGTCTGACGCCTATTCTTTAATTACAGCGTGGGCATTTCTGCGCCGCCGCAACCGGATCACCTGCATTCTGCGGTTGGTTGCGAGCGCCAAATAATGCGTAAATTATAGGTTGATTTTTACCTATATGCGGGTATAATAAGCATAGGAGGTGTTCACGATGACCATTGATACAAAGACGATCGTTTCGGTCACCGAAGCGAATCAGAACTTCTCGCGTGTTACGCGCATTGCCGAGAAGAACGGGCAGGCGGTGATTTTCAAAAACAATAAGCCCAAATATATGCTGGTGGATCTGGATGTGTCCCCCATGATCGATATGACCGATGATGAAAAAATCGATGTCGTGGCGGCGCGTATCCTGAAAAAGTACAAGCCCGCATTTATGGAGCTTGCGAAATGATCAAGTTTTCGAAAGATAAGGTGCTGCTGCTTCACAGGCTCATCGCCGAAGAAACAGGCGGCAGTATCGGTGTCCGGGATGAAGCCCTGTTGGATTCCGCATTGGAGAACGCCTTTGCCGGCTTTGACGGGCAGGAGTTCTATCCCACCAAGGAGGAAAAGGGCGCACAGCTCGGCTATACGCTCATCTCCAACCACGCTTTTGTGGACGGCAACAAGCGCATCGGTATGTACGTTATGCTGACATTTCTGGAAGTGAACGGGATACACATGGAGTGTACCAACGAGGAGGTTGTGGAGGCCGGATTATCCGTCGCCTCCGGCACAATGGACTATGACGCGCTTCTCCAATGGGTGCGCGACCACAGGATTTGACTATTTTGAAGGGAGTTGACAGGCGGCACGCCTATTCTTTGGTTACAGCGTGGTCATTTCTGCGCCGTCGCAGGGCTGACCCAAACCGTGACTCAAACGCGGAAACGACTGGAGAGTATTAGGCGGACACAGTGGATCGCCCACCGAGCCGAAAACACGCAAAAGTGCCGGAAGGCGTTGCGGCACAACGCTTTCCGGCCTTCATCACACCTTCACACGCAGGAGGTCACTGGTTCGAGTCCAGCAGTCTCCACCACATATGAAAAATCCGAACTTCTTCCCTATCGGGAATGCGTTCGGATTTTTCATTTTTATCAAAGATAATTCCTGCTGCTATTTACGCCCGGAGGAATTTTACATCCTCCAGACATTTTTTATCCGCATATTCGATTTCTGCCGTTAGGAATGACGACCATCAAAAAAGAACATCATCTCTTTTGTGGACGGCAATGGACACTATCGGTTAAACCAGCCGCAGGACGAGCGATCCGCCCTCACGAACGCCTCTTCCCTTCGGATCCCCCTATCCCACCAACAAATCCCCCTTCCCGGCACAGAGCACCGGGAAAGGGGGATTTTTGATCCATCCGCAGAATTTTTCATGTTCCCCCTTGACAATTCCTTTGTCTTAATGTACTATTGTCGTAGTACAAGCGAACTGATAGGTGGGGCAGCGAGAACGTCGAGATGTGACTGCTCCGATCCATCGGCAGCACAGGCAAAGGAGGACACCTATGGAATGGGATATCCGCAATGACCGGCCCATTTACACCCAGCTGATCCAACAGGTGACGCTGGCCATTCTGTCCGGCACCTTCCCCTGCGGCGGACGGCCGCCGGTGCGGGAGATGGCGGCGGAGGCCGGGGTCAACCCCAACACCATGCAGCGGGCGCTGGCGAAGCTGGAGCGCACGGGGCTGGTCTACACCCAGCGCACTGCCGGGCGCTTTGTTACCGAGGACGTCGCTGTCGTCGACAGCGCCAAACAGGAGCTGGCCCACCAGCAGATCGGAGCCTTTCTGCACCGCATGGAGCGCATGGGCTACGACCGGGAGCAGGCCGCCCAGCTGGTGCGGTCTTGGAAGGAGGAAGCATAAGAGATGGCTATTTTAGAATGTAAGGACCTGACCAAATATTACGACCGGACTCTGGGTCTGGACCACCTGTCCCTCCAGCTGGAGCCGGGGCGGATCGTGGGTCTGCTTGGCCCCAACGGCAGCGGTAAGACCACGCTGCTGAAGATCGCCAATGGGCTTCTGACCCCCTCGTCGGGGCAGCTGCTCATCGACGGCAAGGCCCCCGGCCCGGACACCCGGAGGCTGGTATCCTATCTGCCGGAGCGCACCTATCTCTCCGACTGGATGACGGTGGTGCAGCTGCTGGACTTTTTCTGCGATTTCTATCCGGATTTCGACCGGGACGCCGCCGAGCATATGCTGACGGCCCTGGAGATCAGCCCTAAACTGCGGATCCGGCAGATGAGCAAGGGCACCCGGGAAAAGGTGCAGCTGATCCTGGTCATGAGCCGCCGGGCCCGGCTGTATCTGCTGGACGAGCCCATCGGCGGCGTGGACCCCGCCACCAGAGACTACATCATCCACACCATTCTCACCAACTTCCACCCGGACTCCACTCTGCTCATCTCCACCCACCTCATTGCCGACGTGGAAAAGGTACTGGATGAGGTGGTGTTCATCGACCGGGGGCATCTGGTGCTGCAGTCCTCCGTGGATCAGATTCGGGAGGAAAAGGGCATGAGCGTGGACGCGCTGTTCCGGGAGGTGTTCAAATGCTGAGAAAGTTGTTGAAGCATGAGTTCCGGGCCACCGGCCGGATCATGCTGCCCCTGTTCGGCATCCTGCTGCTGGTGTCTGTGGGTGCCAATTTCTCCAGCCGGGGTATGCTGAATTCTGACAGCTCCCTCCTGCGCACGCTGGGTACCATCTTCATCATGCTGTTCATCGTGGGGATCTTCGCCGTGGGAATCATCTCTTTTGTGTTGATGATCAACCGGTTTTACAAAAATCTCCTGCAGGACGAGGGCTACGTAATGATGACCCTTCCGGTGTGCGTCCACCAACAGATCTGGAGCAAGCTCATCGTCAGCGCCGTCTGGTTCATCGCGGCGGGCCTCGCCGTGGTGGCGGCCAGCTTCATCCTGGTGGCTCAG
>OGPT01003234.1_pt1 | contig 11985 bp, 12 predicted proteins | sample 1552951 | NCBI WGS metagenome assembly OGPT01 (sample SAMEA2580224, study PRJEB22360) | human gut metagenome | biome: human gut; feature: human-associated habitat; material: faeces | place: Denmark | collected 2008/2010
CATCCAGCGATACAGGAATATATAGACATTGTAGAACAGCAGATACACCCCTGCTGCAAAGATCAGATAGCATTAGTTAAGCATATTAAAGATTGCTTTGCGATGGAAGAAATCTATATAGATACCGAAAGGGCAGATAAGTATTTAGGTCTGCAAAAATATTTTCCGTATAAGTTTTTTCCATGGGAAAACTTCGTGACACTGCTCCATCTCTGCACGTTCTGGGAAAAAGATAATTTGCCACGCTGGCCGGATTTGTTCTTGATGGCTGGTCGAGGGGCGGGCAAAGACGGAGTGATAGCTTACGAGGCGATGTGTCTTGCATCCCCTTATAATCCAGTGACGGAATACGATGTAGATATTTGCGGGAATGGAGAAGAACAGGCAATGCGGCCAGTAGAAGATCTTGTTGGATTCTTCGAACTGCCGGGACAGACAAAAAAACTAAAAAGGCATTATCACTGGACAAAACAAACGATAAAGTCGAAAAAAAACCGGGCAAAAATCAGAGGACGTACAAGTAATCATAAAACAAAAGATGGATTGCGGTCGGGAATCGTAATGTTTAACGAAGTACATCAATATGAAAATTATGACAATATCAATGTATACACAACTGGTCTTGGAAAGAAAGCAGAGCCACGATCCGGATATTACACAACAAATGGAGATGTGCGAGAAGGACCTCTTGATGATCTGATTGCACAGGCAGAAGGAATTTTATACAGTGGCAACGATGATTTAGGGATGCTCCCGGTACTGTTTCGTTTGGACGATGAAAAAGAAGTAGACTGTGAAGAAAACTGGACGAAAGCAAATCCGTCCCTTCCGTATCTTCCGCATTTGTTAGCAGAAACGAGAAAAGAATATCATACATGGAAAGCACACCCGGAACGACTTCCAGCATTCATGAGCAAAAGGATGAACCGACCAAGTGGTGTGAAGGATGCCGCAGTAACATCATGGGAAAATATCGCAGCGACAAATAAAATGTTACCTGATCTGACAGGGTGGAGCTGTGTAGTGGGAATTGATTATGCGATGATTTCGGACTGGGTATCGGTTACGCTGCATTTCAAACGGGATGAGATGCGTTACGACATTAATCACTCCTGGATATGCAGTAAATCAAAGGATTTACAGAGAATCAAAGCTCCATGGAAAAGCTGGGTAGATAAAGGATATTGCACTTATGTTGATGATGTAGAGATTTCGCCAGAGATTGTAGCGCAATATATCCAGGAAGTTGGGAAACAGTATCAGATTGAAAAAGTAGCCCTGGACAGTTATCGTTACGCTCTCGTGGCAGAGTCATTAAAGAAAATAGGGTTCTCTGCGGAAGATAAAAACCTACGTCTCATTACACGAAGCGATATCATGAAGTATGTCCCTGTAATAGATTCTTGCTTTGTAAATCAGTATTATGCATGGGGAGACAATCCGGTACTTAGATGGGCATGTAACAACGCAAAATTAATTCCGTATGGAAAACAAAAAGGAAGAGACCAGGGGTCTTTTGTTTATGGAAAGCAAGAAGCAAAGTCAAGAAAGACAGACCCTTGGCTTTCGTTAGTAGCGGCACAGATCTGCGAAGATGAAATCGTAAATTATATTCCAGTAAAAGAGGGTGCAAAAGTGATTTTGACAATATAGGAAAGGAAACAGAAATGGGATTTGTAGAAAGATTAAAAGAAATTTTTCCGAGGAGCCAAATTACAAGACAAGGTACAGATGTTATATTTGTTGACCTGCCATCATCAATATACATCAAAGAACTTGCAATATACACAGCGATTTCTTTGATTGCAAATGCAGTTTCTCAGTCAGAAATACGTTGCTATGAAAATAATAAGCAGACGAAAACAGAGGATTACTATTCGCTAAATATAAAACCAAATCCGAACGAGTCGGCCTCACAGTTTTGGCATAAAGTTGTTGAGCGGATGTTTCGAAATCCAGAAGGAGCATTATGCTTTATTTCTAGAAGAAATCTGTATTGCGCGGATGACTTCTCGATTCGAGAAAAAAGACCATTTAAAGGAAATCTTTATGATGGGATTGTCATAGATGAATATTCATTAAACAGGACATTTAGTGCAAAACAGTGTTTTTTGTTTCGCCTGGAAAAAACGCAGGCAAGAGGACTCATAGAAGGGGCATACAGAGAGCTTAATGACGTTATTTCTACAGCCTTGCAGTCTTATCAGAATACAAATCAGGTAAAATATATTTTCAAAGTAGATAGTATCCAGGCAGGGGACGAAAGATTTAATACAGAATTTGAAAATTTCTTGCAGGAGGGAATTAAAAAATACACATCCGGAGAATCAAAAGTATATGTACAGTACAGAGGACGGGAACTAACAGAAGCAGACAGAAAGCAGTCACAGAAAAACAGTGATGATATTGTAAAGCTGATAGATGAAATCTTTTCAGTAACCGGAAAGGCTTTTAAAATTCCAGATTCCCTTATGACCGGGAACATTAACAATATGGAGGAAGTAGTAAATGCATTTCTAACGTTTGCAGTAGACCCTGTGGCGGACGAAATCGGAAAGACACTCACAGGAGCGTATGGTTATGAATCATGGGCGAGTGGCAGGTACTACGAAGTAGATACTTCAAAAGTAGGTCATGTTGATGTGTTCAAGATGGCGGAAAAGATAGATAAATTAATTTCATCTAGCTTTATGTCTATTGACGAAGTAAGAGAAAGAGCTGGAGAAGATGCTATAAATGAAGATTGGAGTAAAAAGCATTTACTTACAAAGAACTATCAAACGATAGATGAGGCATTGAAGGAGAATGGAGGTGGAGAGAAAAATGGAGATGAACCCCAAAATGATGTTTCGAATTATGCCCCGACAGGAGGGCAAAGACGAATATGACATGTATATCTATGATACTGTATCGGCACAGGGGCGGTTTGATTGGAATACTTGGACAGTGCTTGAAAGCGAAACCTCTGCAAAATTCTTTAGGGAGAAATTGCAGGAGATTCCATCCGGCGGCACGATAAATCTTTACATCAACAGCAATGGCGGTGATGCGCAGGAAGGTGTAAGTATCTACAATCAATTAAAACGACATGGGGCAACAGTAAATGGATGTGTTGATGGAAACGCGTATAGTGTCGCTTTCTTAATTCTGATGGCCTGCGACCATAAGGCGATGAACCTCGGCACTTCGGCATTAATTCATAATATGTGGATTACAGCATCGGGCAATGCATCGCAGTTAAGGCGATATGCAGATGATTTAGACAAACTGATGCAGTCAAACAGACAGATTTTTCTTGAAGCATGTAATTATAGCATAAGTGAAGATGAATTAATTGAGATGATGGATGCAGAAACAATCCTTACACCGGATGAATGTTTGGAATATGGGTTTATTGATGAGATTATCCGTAAACAGAAAGAAGATAATCCAGAAGACGACCCAGAAGACGACCCAGAAGATAATCCGGATGATGAGCCAGAGGACGACCCAGAAGATAATCCGGGCGATGACCCAGAAGACAATCCAGAAGATAATCCGGAAGATGACCCAGAGGATGATCCAGAAGATGAAAAAGAAGATGAAAAAGAACTAATGCAGATGGCACAGAAAATGGAGTTTATCAGAAGCCGAAAACAGCAGAGAGCGCAGCAAAAATTTCACAAAGAAGTGAATATGTTATCAGGAAAGAAAAAAGGTCAGCAGAAAAAATATAAAAATGCAGACGGTTTCTTTAAACAATTTCTATAGGAGGAGAGATATGACACCGATTACAAATCCAGCAGTACGAGAAGCAGCGGCAGCGATGCAGGCAGCGTTAAAAACAGGCAGTGAAAAAGAAATTAATCAGGCATTTGAATTATTTAATGAAAGTGTAATTGAAGCGGTAAAAGAAGAAGCAAGCATGGGGAATGATGCGATTCTGGCAAGCCGCGGGCAGAGGGTATTAACAAGCCAGGAAAAGAAATTTTACCAGGCATGGATTGACAATGCAAAAAGCACAACACCACAGCAGGCATTCACAGACATTCTTGACGGCGGTATCCCAGAAACGATTATCCAGGATGTGTACCGAAACCTTACGAATGAGCATCCTTTGTTAGATGCAATCACATTCACAAATGTAAATTATCTCACGAAATGGATTCTGAACGATCACACGAAACAGACAGCAGTATGGGGAACGATTACATCGGAAATTAAGCAGCAGATTAGTTCCGGCTTCAAAATTATTGAGATTGTACAGTGCAAGCTCTCCTGTTTTGCAGTACTTCCGAAAGATTTACTTGACCTCCCAAATGGTCCGACATTCTTAGATCAGTACATCCGTACAATTTTAACGGAAGCGATTGCGGTAAGCTTAGAGGCGGCTATTGTATCCGGAGATGGACTTAACAAACCGATTGGATTGAACAGAAATATCAAGAAAGGTGTATCTGTGAATACATCCACAGGCTATCCTAAAAAAACAGCCATTAAAGTAACAAACTTCCTTCCAGAACAGTACGGAAAATTAGTTTCCAAACTTGTAAAAACAGAAGCAGGAACATATAGACAGTTAAAAGAAGATAGTCTGGCACTCATCTGTAATCCAGTGGATTATTATGAGAAGATTATGCCAGCGACAACAATCTTGACGGCAGCGGGAACTTATGCGGGGGATATTTTCCCAGTTAAAACACGACCGATTCAGTCAGCAGAACTCACAGAGGGAGAGGCAATTCTTTGTATTCCTTCCGAATACTTTGCGGCGATTGCATCATCAAAAGAAGGAAATGTTGTATATGACGATTCTGTACAGTTTTTAGAAGATTGTAGAGTCTACATGGTAAAGATGTTCGCAAATGGTCGTGCATGGGATGATACGGTTGCTATTCTTCTCGATATCTCAAAGTTAGAAGCAGCTTATATTACTGTTCTTAACAAGGAAGAAACAGCAAGTGTTTAATGAGGGATAAATGAAAATGAATGCGACTTTGTTTGCACAGACAAAACGACAGTTGGATATTACGTGGTCAGATTCTGACACCGATAAAAAAGTAAAACAGATAATGTCTTCCGCAGAAGGCATTATCTCTCACCAGCTTGGTGTGAAAAACTTTGATTTTTCAGAACCGGGAATGGAGAATACCTTGTATCACGCTCTTTGCCTGTACCTGTGGAACAATGTTGAATTAAAAACATATTACGAAAATTACGGGGAATTAATACAGCAGACAAGGGCGAAACACGAAGTCGAGAGGATGGAAAATGCAGACGTATAACGATGGAGTATTGAAACTGTATGAAGATGTGAGTAAGAGAAGTAGTTTCGGTGCAAAAGAAAATGAAGCAAATTTGCAGTATATTTGTAAACTGAATTATGCAGAAATGTCGCAGAGACAAAAAGACTTAGAATTTGCAGAGCAGCAAGGCTTTTCTCTTAGTTTAAAAGTGAAGACTCCAAACTGCAAACTCATTAAGAGAAGAAAGAAGTTTAAGGCATTTTTAGAGGACGGTATATATGATGTTAGTTATTACGATGTGACAGCAGAAAATATATTTTTCTATCTTGAATATATAAGGGCAAGAGAATGATTTTAAATGAAATTGAAAGCAAACTAAAAGAAGTTGAAAAAGCAGTCTATTACGGTCTCGCAGACGAAAGAAGCAAATGGAATTATATTGTATTTTCACGCCAGAAAATGACACGCTCACAGAATAAAACAGGAAATACAATGTATTATTCTGTTGCAATTATCCGGGAAAATTACATAGAGGAAGGAATAGAGGAAAAGGTCATTAAAAAGATGGAAGAGATTCCAGGAATGAAAAGAGCGCAAAATGATATTTCTTACTCATATGTAAAGAAACCGAACACAAATATTGTGATAGAAGTAGCGGAAATCATTTTTTGTAAAGCAGTGAAAATATAAGGTGGTGGTAGGATGAATTTCGCATTAGATACAAGTGAAATCGAACGACTGCACGAAGCAATAGCACAATTTGGCAATGATGCAAGAAACGCAATAAACGAAGTATTTCACAACGAAACACTTTTACCTGTATCGGCGAGTATTGTAGCAAAGATACATCCATCAGGCCGCACATGGGCGAAAAAAGCCGTATCAGCTACACAGACACAACCTTTTCGGAATGAAAACGGTAATTTGTCCGTTACAATAAAAAATAAATCGAAATATCAATATTTGTATTTTCCGGACGATGGAAGTAATACAAGGCAGCATATAGGTATGCAAGACTTCATGGTAAGAGGAGCGGAAGAAGTAGCTCCAGAGATTATTGATATGTGCATGGATAAGATTATGAAAGAGTGGTGAATAAAATGACAGACAGAGTATATTCAGAATTTGAAGTCCGGGAACAGGGCATTAAATTTAAAGGAAAAGACAGCTATGTATCTTCTTCTTGTGTTGGAACATCAGAAGAAGAACTGGAAGTGAAGACTATCACAAAAAAATGCAGGGGAGTTGTGAAGAAAACAAAAAGCAAAGGTACAGGAACAGGTACATTAAAAGAGTCTTTGCATATACCGTATGATGTTTTCGTAGAAGCATATGGCATGGATTTAAGCGGATTAAAACCGGGAGTATATGCTTACGGAACAGATTCAAAACATAAAGAAATGTCTATTGTACAGCGTGTATATGACGAAGACGATGTTATGAAGCTGAAAGCTTACCCGAACTGCATTATCAAGAGCAACATGGCGCGAAAGATTGAAAACGGTGCAGAAGAAGTAGCAGAAACGGAATTAGAGATTTCTGTAATGCCGGATGACTATGGAATCGGAATGTATGAAATGATTGCAGACGAAAAAGCTGATCAGGAATTGATTAAAAAGTGGATGACGGAGTTTACACCAGATTTGGTACATACGGTAGTAGCTGCAAGTGAAACGGGGGATGAATAAAGATGAAAAAAGAATTGATGATAAAGAGTGGAGTTACAACCATGCAATCTATTGATGGCGAAAGCTTTAATTTGACACTGAATTTTCGCTACCTGTACGAATTAAGAAATAAAAATAAAGAACAGTATGACAAATATTTCGCCGTCCTTGAAAACGGAATACAGGAATTATTTGATTCTACAACAATCCTATACACAGCGTATTCGTGTGCCTGCCTCATGGAAGAAAAAGAAATTATTCCGTATGAGGAATTTTTAGAAAAGCTACAGCCGGATAGCGGTCTTATTTCAAAAACAGCGATGGAGATGATTCGACCTAAAAAAAAGTAGATTTCAAGAATGCTTTTAAACGAAACAACAAAGGGAAAAAACTTTCGGTACCGAAATTCAAATTACAGGATATTGAAGATTATTACACCTATTATGTTATGATTCTTGGAATGAGCGAGAAATTATTTTGGGAAGCGGATTATTCATTTATTATTTCTGTAGCAGAAAATAAAAATGCCTTTGACTCCTGGTGCAATTATGAAAGAGAAAAAATGAGCAGGAGGTGAGGGAGTGGCAACAAGTAAAAAAGAAGCAAAAGTAAAATTTAGTGCGGAAACGCAGCAATTTGATACAAATCTTAAAAAAGCGGAAAGCAGCTTAAAAACTCTGAATGCAGAAGCAAAACTCAATGAAGCTGTATTCAAAAATGGCGGCGATAAGATGGAGTATATGGAGCAGAAATGCAATATTCTTACCGCACAGATAGGCGAACAGATAATAAAGCAAAATGAGTTAAGCAATGAAATTGAAGTTGCAAAAAGAATCTTCGGGGAAGATTCAGAGGAAGTTGCAAATCTGGAAAGAAAGTTAATTCAGGCAAGTACAGCACAGAATAATTTTCAGGTGAAATTAAAAGCCGCCAATCAGGAAATGGAAGCAGAAAAAGAAGCTACTAATTCAGCATCAACTGCATTAGAAAGCCTATCACAAACAATTTCACAACAGGAAGCGGAACTAACAAAACTAAAAAGTGATTTATCAAACGCTTTTTTAGAATATGGAGAAGCTTCACCAGAAGTGAAAGAGCTGGAAAATGCTGTACAGCAGCTTTCAGCGGAATTAAATCAAAATCAATCAAAGCTTTCGGCAGCTAAATCAGCAGCAGAAGATGTGGCGAATGCAATGGATGATTTAGGGGATGCAGCAGAAGGAGCAGGAGATTCTGCACAAGCATCTGGAGACGGCTGGACGATCACGAAAGATATTATTGCAGATTTTGCGAAAGATGCCCTAAAAAGTGCAACGGAAGGGTTTAAAGAACTGGCAACCGAAGGGGAGCAGGCATTAAACAAATTAGATGCAGCCACAGGGTCATCCGATTCGCAGATGCAAAAATACAAAGAAGTTATGAAAGACGTGTACAACAATAACTTCGGAGATTCTATGGACGATGTAGGAGAATCTATGTCAACTATATTGCAGATTATGGGGGACATGGATAAAGATTCTTTGCAAGGAGTGACAGAAAATGCCTTGTCGTTGCGAGATGTATTCGGCATGGATGTATCAGAATCGGTTCGGACGGCCAATTCCTTAATGGACAAATTTGGAATATCTTCTGATGAAGCTTTTAATTTGATCGCACAGGGCGCACAGAATGGTTTAAACCAGAATGATGATCTACTTGATACGATCAATGAATATTCCGTACAATTTGCTTCCGCCGGATTTAGTGCAAATGATATGTTTAACATGCTTGCGAACGGTGCTAACCAGGGGACCTGGTCCATTGATAAGTTAGGCGATGCCGTAAAGGAATATAACATCAACTGGAAAGATGGAACTGCTCATGATTCCCTGGAAAAACTCGGATTCAATGCAGATGAAATGAGCAAGAAGATGGGAAAAGGTGGTAAAGAAGCTGGACAGGCAATGCAGGAAGTTATTACCGCTATCATGAAAACAGAGGACGAACAGGAGCGTTACCAACTCGGACAAGCCATTATGGGAACCATGTGGGAAGATTTGGGTGAAGATGCCGTCAAAGCTCTTATGAATACAAATGGAGAGATTGATAAGAGCAAGAAAGCTATGGACGATGTAAAGAGTACTGCATATGATGATATAGCTTCCAGTGCAGAAGGACTAGGCAGAACTTTAAAAAATGACATTATTTCTCCTATAGTAGATACCTGTGAGCCTGTAATAAAAGACTTTCTAGGCTATGTTAATCAAAATCTTCCAACGATTGAACCGATTCTCGTAGGTATAGGAACGGCTATAACAATTATAGGCGGAGCTATGACAGCGATAAAAATTGCAAGCATGATAAAAAACCTTGCTCTACTTAGCGGTGGGTTAGCTGCGATTGGAGGACCGGTAACACTTGTGATTGCGCTGATCGCAGCCGTTGCGGCCGGATTTGCATTTGCATATACTCATTCAGAAAAGTTTCGTAATGGATTCAATCAAACAGTTACGCAACTAAAAAATGATGCAGTGGGATTGTTTAACGGCGTAGTATCCGCGATAACGGGAATTCCAGGAAGTGTCTCGAAGATATTTACGGATACGACAAATAAGGTGGGAACGGCTGTTACAGGCATGGTAACAAGTGTGAGTAATAAATACACTGAAATAAAAAACAGGGCATCCGCGGCAGTTACTGGAATGAAAACAGCGGTGGTAAATAAGTTTACCGAAACAAAAAATAAAGCAGTTTCTACGGTTACCGGAATGAAAACGGCAGTAGTAAATAAATTTACAGAAATAGTTAATACGGCAAGACAAAAATTTTCTTCTTTGAAAGAAAAGATTACTTCACCAGTGGCGAATGCTGTATCTAAAGTAAAGAGTCTTATCGACAAAATGAAAGGATATTTTCACTTCTCGTGGTCTTTGCCACACTTAAAAGTTCCTCATATAAGTATCAGTGGAGGATTCTCGATCAAGCCACCACGCGCACCGAGTTTCCATGTTACATGGAGAAAAGAAGGTGTAATCTTTACAAAACCAACTCTGCTTAACGGTGGAGCAGCAGGAATACAGGGAGTCGGAGAAGCCGGGTATGAAGCAGTTCTTCCGTTAGAAAGGCTACGTGGATTTATAGGAGAAACAATGGAAAGCTTCGTAAGATATATTCCGCAAATAGACTATGATAAAATGGGGCAGGCTTTCAGGGATGCAGTAGAAGGAATGGAAAATGTAATAGTAGTAGACAAAAGAGTACTTGGAAGATTAATAAGAGAATATCTGTGATAGATAGGAGGTTGTAATGGAGCTATATTATGAAAACTCAAAAGGCGAAAAAATAAACCTCATGGCAAACGGCATCTATGCACAGAATCCAGAAAGTCTTGTAGAAAGCGAATGGAAATATAATACGATTTCAAACATCAATGGAGTTGGAAGAATCAAAAATTTCTATAAAGAGATTCAGGAGGCATCATTAACACTTTCAATCATGGCAGACACGAAGGAAGAGTATAATGAAATCCTAGAAAGACTGCATCGTATTACAGAATATGATGTAAGAAAAAATATGCCTGGTCGGCTTTGGTGGAACGATTTTTATAAAAGCGTGAATTGCTATGCAACGTCATATGATGATTTCGATGAACTATTTGAGTGTGTTGAAAAGGAAATAAAGTTCGTATCCACAGAACCAATGTGGATACGAGAAATAGATTTTTCTTTCAGAGAAATAGAAAGTACGCAGACGGATGGAGACTATTGCTTCGATTATGATTTCGATTATATTTCCAGCACAGCGAATATGTATATGGAAAATACAAGTATTGCAGAATCAAATTTTGAGATAACTGCCTATGGCCCTTGCGATGATCCAGAGATAACAATAGGAGGAAACCGATATATTCTCTATATTTCATTACTAGATAATGAATACGCAAAAATTAATTCAAAAACACGAAAGATTACAAAAACATCGAGATACGGAGAAACAGAGAATATATTTCATTACCGTGACAGAGATAATAATATTTTTGAAAAAATACCGGATGGAGAAAATGCCGTCTCATGGTCTTTAGAAAAAGGATTTGATTTGAAAATATATGATGAACGAGGAGAACCGATATGGATTTAATTTATGCAGATGAGAAAAGAAAAGATATAGGCATAATAGAAAGCTGCTCGTTTGACTTGGCATACGGAGAAAGTGAAAATAATTTTGAGTGCATTGTAACAAGATCAAATCATTGCTGTGAAGATGATTATATTATTTATGTTGAAAACGAAGAAGAATATGGTGGGATTATAGACGAGATTAATGTAGATACGGAAAAAGATGAAATAAAATACTGTGGCCGGACATGGCATGGAATCTTAGATAAAAAGATTATATGTCCGGATGAAGGAGTAGATTATGAAACGTATGCTGGAGATGCAAATGAGGTCTTGAAGGAAATTATTGAGAAAATAGGTGTGGGAGACTTATTCAAAGTAAATGAAGAAGAAGCGGACATCTATATAGATAATTATCAAATGGAGCGGTATGTATCAGCATACAAGGGTATTCGCCGGATGCTGAAGGCAAATGGTGCAAAACTAAAAATGCATTACAAAAAAGGATATGTGTATTTAGAAGCGGTTTCTTACTGTGATTTTAGTACAGATGAAGAATTTAACACTTCGCAGGTGCACTTTTCAATCACAAAACAATATAACACAGTAAATCATCTCGTGTGCATGGGACAAGGAGATTTGAAAGACAGAAAGGTGATACATTTATTTGCAGATGAAAACGGAAATGTATATGATGCAGATTATAAAGTAGAAGATGATGGAGATAAAAAATAATAAATAGAGGGATTAAGGAATATTCCTTAATCCTCTTTATTAAGGTTGCGGAAACGCTTGATTATCCAAGTGCAGAAGCAACGAAAAATTATATTATGCTTGATGCGAAACCAACAAATTGGAGTGATAATTGCGAAGAGTATTTTTATTTAAAATCAGATTTACAAGAAGATGGGAGTGAGAAAACATCTTATGAATCTGTAACAAAAGAGAAAAAAGATGTATATACATTAATTGAGAGTAAACCTGGAAACTGGACAACAA
>OGPT01003235.1_pt1 | contig 11983 bp, 8 predicted proteins | sample 1552951 | NCBI WGS metagenome assembly OGPT01 (sample SAMEA2580224, study PRJEB22360) | human gut metagenome | biome: human gut; feature: human-associated habitat; material: faeces | place: Denmark | collected 2008/2010
TCTTCGTTTCTTGCGGCAATTACAACGGCATATTTGTGTTTTTGCTTTGCGGCGGGGAATTTTCTTGTAAAGAAAAGCCCGATTATCTTATACGCGGTCTTATAAATAAGCAGTGCCGAAAGCACGGCGCCTATAACGGCGTATACCGTTTTAAGACCGCCGTACCACGAAGCGATTTCAGCCATATTAAGCGCAGATAAAATTATATTAAAATTCATTTTTCAATGCCGAATTTCGCGTTATAGCTTTCTATACAGCGCGAAATGATCGTAAGCGCCTCTTCTCTGTCTCCTATTTCCTCAACGGCGGTCTGTTTACCCTCAAGCTGCTTATAAACCGAAAAGAAATGGCGCATTTCGTCAAAAATGTGGCTCGGCAGCTCGTGTATGCTTTTATATGCGTTATAGGTGGGGTCCTTATATGGAATAGCGATTATTTTCTCATCGTTTTTGCCGCCGTCAAGCATAGTAAGCACGCCTATCGGGTAGCACTCAACAAGCACAAGCGGATCGATAGGCTCGTTGCACAGCACCAAAACGTCAAGCGGGTCGCCGTCGTCCGCAAGGGTGCGCGGTATAAAGCCGTAATTTGCGGGATACTGCATAGAGGTATACAGTATTCTGTCAAGAATAATACAGCCCGTTTCCTTATCAAGCTCGTACTTCTTTTTATCGCCCCTTGTTATTTCTATTACCGCAAGAAAATCCTCCGGTTTTATGCGCTCCGGCGATACGTTGTGCCATATATTCATAGCGTCAGCCTCCGTTATCTAAGTAAAATAATTGTACCATAAACCTGCCGTTTGTCAATAGCCGGCAGAAATTACCTCATATTCCGCGCTTAAACGCTCCCATTCCGCCATGGCGGCGTCAAGCTCGGTTTCCGCCTTTTCGATCTCCTCCTGCAGGCTTGAAAGCTTTAAATAATCGGCGGCGTTTTCTTCCCACCCCGTTTCTGCCTTAAGCCCGTCTATTTTTTCTTCAAGCAGAGAGATTTTTTCCTCAGTCTAAACAAAAATTCCGCAGACAGCATATCCACCTGTCAAGGATTTTTGTGACGAATAACGGAAAACAACTCAAGCCGGATTGGGGCAGTGAATTTTTAGAGGTGGCCTTATTTAATAACTTACAATAAAACTGTACTTTTAATGGGTTTCATTGCTCGTAGATATTTCATGTTAAAACGACGATTTATCCCTGCGCCATTCACGAACCGTTTCAATCATAGCAAGATAACCTTCCGTAGGTACATAATCAGGAATTGAATTGCCGGAGCTGAATGCTATACCGCCATGTCCCTTCACTTTTTCAAGACAATCAAGAATATAATCACGGATATATCCCGGACTGTTTCGGCACAAAACATCGGTATCAATCCCCCCGAAATTTCCGATACGGTCTCCGTAACGGTCAACCCACACGGAGAAATGCGCTATCTGATCTTCATTGGAATGTTTTGCATTGATTCCAACCGTCTGAATCAGATCATCCATCACATCAAAAATATAACCACAGGAATGAAGCAGAAAGGGTTTATTCGCTTTATGGACGCGATCGACAATTTTTTTATAAACCGGAATGATGTGGGTACGAATATCGTCGGGGGAAATCAGAGTTTGCTGTTTGAAGCCTAAATCATCTCCGAAACGCATCAGACAAAACGCGTCACTGTATTCGGTCATAAAGCGATCCCATATCGTATATTCCACATTTCCCATCGCTTTGAAGATATCCGCGTAAAGGTCCTCATCATCCGCTTCTATGTAACAGAGATCTATATATCCCACAAGATCCTGAACAGCTTCAAACAGACCGTTTCCTACTCCTCCGATTCCCTTCATGCCGGCAGGACGTGTCGCCTCAAAGTTGCGAATATAAGGATCATACATTTCAAAAAAGCGCTGAGGTACTTCATCCCACGGATACTGTTCAAAATCGCTGCGGTCTTTAATACAGCCTTCCTTGTGATCACCTAATGCGCCGCCGTTGATCAATGCTCCGGTTAATAAAAATTCCATTGAAGCAGTATCATATCCCATCGTCTTCCAAAAATCCCAATATTGGCGAAATCCTTCGCGGCTTTCACTCATATCTTTGGAAAACATAATGTCATGAGGGCGGTTACCCGTAATTTCCTCCATAACCTTCGGACCGATAATGTGTTCATAGAGCGGAATATGATCTACCCACTGGTTATTGGCGGCTTTTACAATATTTTCATAGTCTGGTGTATTTTCACGATATTTTAAAATTTCCATACAATCTTCTCCTTCTCAGAATCCATCGATATCCGCTGATGTATGATACCGATAAAGTATCCTTGCATGTAGTATAATTTCTCAGTTCATTATTTCTTGTCGGCTTTTTTTCTTTTATCGGAAGCTTTATACACAGTAACAGCAACAATTACCGATATGATTATAACCGACGCCACAATAATCCAAACGATTTTGTTCGGCTTATTTTCATCAGAATCGGTCAAACCGCTTTCAGAAGAAACAGGCTCCTTCGTATCGACATCGCTTTCTGCTGTATCCGCAGTGCTTTCCTCCGATTCCTTATCTTCAAGTTTCCGGATTTCCGCCATATCCACTAAGATATCAATATCCCCAGTATTCACATTTACCACTTCGATATCGATAAAGGCAACGTTTTTATTTTTATTTGTTAAAGTTCCCTTCAGCTGAACCCACTCATCGTCGTTACGGCTCTGACCGCTGTTCCCGAATTTGGCATATTGACCTTTTATCCACACGCCGTCTCCGTCAAAAAGCGCACATTGCATATCCGCATTCCCCTTTACCCAAACGCTGACCGTATAGGTAGTATTAGGTTCTATCGCAATCAAGCTTCTTGACTTAATCCCTTTTTGTGTGACTGATAGAATCAGAGAACGTTCACCGTCAATACAGTCATCCGAATATTGAATTTCACCGCCTCCAAAGGTCACCCATCCGTAATCGCGTTCAAAGCTCGGATTTACCACGAAGTTGCCGTCTTCCGTTTCGGGATTAACCGCCGGAATTTCTTCAAAATCCATTCTGGATTTTTCTTCTTCCGTAGGAATCATCACCTCATGCTCAACATAGGTATCGGGGAAAAGCGCTTTTTGCATGGCGTCAAGATACTTACAGCCCTTTTCCGTAGTAGGTTCTATATGCGAGCCTTCTCCGAACTCATTCCAGGTACCGATCATCATCATATTCAGTTCAGGATCTACATATTTCCGCAGAGTTGTGCACATTTCGGCAAATAATTCAGGGGTAGATCCGGTTCGCCATGTTCCACGATCCCCCAAATCCGCCCATGGTCTGGAATCCCAATTAGGAGATACGCAGGGAATAATCGGAAGAATATCGGCTTTATCCCCCGCGCGGATAATCGGTTCAACGTAAGGAAGGATTTTATCGTAAGACGCCTCCATAGCCCCTGTCGGAATCCCTTCTGTACTGTAGGAATACAAGGTAAGAGCTTCAAACCCGACATCCTTCAGTTCCGTTGCATCGGCTACAGTCGGATATTTGATTCCAATATAATAAACCCCTCCGTATTCTGCCGCCGCCTCATCCATTTTCTTCAGAATGGATTTTGCACCTTCCTTTCCAAAATGGCTGATCAACCGGTCAGGACGGGTCATAACAAAAATATTCTGACCGTCTGAAGTTTTGAGATAATTGCCTTTGCTTAAATATTTTTCACAGATTATCCGAGTCATATCAACCAGCGACTCTTCGCTCCAAGAAGAAATGTCCTTCTCTTCATTGCACCACATAATGGCAAATTCCATATCGTCCCGGTTACTTGCGGATTCAAAGCTGTTATCCACCGCTGTATTTTGCTCCGAAACGGTACGGGAAGCCACATCATAATACCAGTCAAATACCCAAAAGGAAATACCGTGCTGTGTCGCCTGCTTGATATGCCATTCCATTACCTCAGTTGACCCGAGACGATAATAGCCGATAACCGGTTCAATCTTTTCTTCTTCAAAATATTTTATTCTGCTCCAGTCCTCGGGAGCTGTCCAGCTGTTAAAGTAATAGCAACCAAGTTTAACAGGATCGGAGGAGGGAGCGGGATTGTATCCGGCGCTGAGCAGAAAAGAAATATCATCAACATAACAATCGCTTCCTGAAGCGCGAAATTCGATGCTGATATTGTCTACCTGCATGTCATCTGCCGTAAAGGTTCCGGATATTTGCGTCCATTTACCCTCCTCGCCTCCGCTTATAAAGGGAGTTCCGGATAAATAGTAGCCGATCGGAGCGTCTTCTCTGCTATACATCATAGCAATAACGTCAACCTTTCCGTACACCCAAGCGGTCATCTTATAAGAAGAATCTGTTTGAACATCTATTCTCTTTATCAATTTGATACCGTTACCCACCGGAATAACGATTGACTGTGCACCCTCATGAAATTTTTCGAATAGGATGGCTCCTCTCCTGTCAGCAGCTGCCATTCATCGTTTTTCTTTTCAAAGTCGGGATTCGGAAACAAATTGACGCTTTCAGAATCTCCGGCAGCAAAAGCCGGAATCATCGTGTATAGCACCATCTGAAATACCAGTATGATACTCATTAAAATATTCGATACTTTTGGGAATCGATTCATAAACTTCGCTCCTTAATTTAATTATTCAAAACACTCAAGTTAAATTCCGGATTCAAACCTGCGTACTTCTGCCAAATCAACAAGAACATCAGCTTCACCGGTATTTTTAATCTCGATATCAATAAATACAACATCTTCTTCGGTATTCACAAATTTTCCTTTTAACTGAACCCATCTGCCGTCGTCCCGATTCTGCGCGCATTCATCAAATTTCTCGTATTTTTTCTTAAGCCACATGCGATCCTTGTCAAAAAGCGCACACTGCATCTCCGCTTTTCCCTTCACCCAAACGCTGAGATTATAGACAGCATGAAGCTCAACCTCTATCAGATATTTTGATTTTACTCCCATTTGCACAGGAGGTAAAACAAAAGATCTCTTTCCGTCTACGCAATCCTCCGAATATTGCATTTCACCAATGCCGAAAATCCCCCATCCGTAATCACGTTCAAAGCTCGGGTTGATAACAAGATTACCATCCTGCTCTTTTTCGGGATTAACGGGAGGAATATCGTTATAGTCCATACGCACTTTTTCTTCTTCGGTTGGAATAAGCGCTTCGTGTTCCGTATAGGAATCGGGGAAAAGGGCTTTTTGCATCGCATCAAGATATTTACACCCTTTTGCAACCGTAGGCTCAATATGAGACCCCTCTCCGAATTCGTTCCATGTACCGATAAGCATCATATTTAGTCCGGGATCTGTATATTTTTGCAAAGCAACACACATATCTGCGAACAATTCGGGAGTTGATCCGGTACGCCAGCTTCCCCGTCCTCCCAATCCAGCCCATGGTCTTGAATCCCAATTGGGGGAAACACAGGGAATAACGGGAAGAATACCGGATTTAACGCCTGTGCGGATTATCGGCTCAACAGCCGGAAGAATGGTTTCATAAGGCGCTGACATGGCGCCTTTGGGAGCACCGTCATTATTGTACGAATAAAGTGTAAGAGCGTCAAACCCCGCCGCTTTTAATTCAGTTGCATCGGCATCTGTCGGATATTTGATCGCTACATAATAGAAACCTCCGTATTCTGCCGCCGCTTCATTCATTTTTCTCAGAATGGTGTTTGTTCCTTGGAGACCGAAGTGATCAATCAGTCGGTCGGGGCGCGTTATTTCAAAATAATTCCTTCCGTCGGGTGTCTTCAAATAGTTGCTTTTGGTCAAGTATCTTTCACAGATAATATGGGTCATATCAAGCAATGCTTCTTCAGTCCATCCGGAAATATCCTTCTCTTCGTTACACCACATGATGGCAAATTCCATATCATTGCAATTGCCCGTATTTAAAAAGCCGTTATCAAGAGCGGCATCTCCGTAAGGCACCGTACGCGAAGCTACGTCATAATACCAATCAAATACCCAAAATGAGATACCATGCTGCGTTGCCTGGCGAATATGCCATTCCTGAACTTCTACGGAGTCATCTCGATAATAGCCCAATATCGGCTCAAGATTTTCTTCTTTAAAATACTTTATCGAACTCCACACCTCAGGGGAAACCCAGTTATTGAAGTAATAGCAACCGAGTTTAACGGAGCTCCGACACGAATCTTTCATTTCCAAAACCGGATTTGAAGAAACGCTCTCCTTATTTTCCTTTTTCACCAACATATTACAGTTCCTTGTTATCATAGTATTTGAATTATTATGAATGGCTTGATGAGTCATTGTAAAAATTGATTACAACCTGACTTATCGGATAACAGTCGCATAAACGATTCATTTCTCTAATGCTAAAATTATATGGTAAAATCTGTTACTCCTGTATTTTCAAGCCACTGATAGCGCCTTTCTTCCCCGTTTATTAAATAACGGACAGGATACCGCAAATCCGTAAAATCTAAAGGCTCTAATACATCCGTCTGTTGCGATGCATGACGAAACGCATCCCGCAAAGCTGCTTTCTGTTCATTTGTTATCGTATCCGGATGAATCGAGACAAAGAGAGGAGTACCGCTGTTTGCCAAAATATCCAGCCAAGCCTTGTTGCGCTCCCATGATATCTTATCTGTCTGTCCGATACAATCGGCATCAATATCATAGAATACCTTATGCTGACACAGGCGGAAAGCCAAGGTATTAACGCCCATGCGTCTTGTTCGTTCAAATACCTGTCCCGAGGTATCGTCTCCGGTTCTGTACAGATGAAAATATCCGCTGCAAAGATGACTTATACAGTTACAACCGATAATCACAGCTCCGGAAGCATTCTCTGCTACAACCGCATAGAAATCCTTGACGATCTGTGCAGTCGTTTTAGTATCATCGGCAAATTTTACTTCGCCGTTCATATTATCAATCATACCGTATTCATGAAAACGTTTAAACAAATCATAGGTAGAAAAGTCAATCTTAATAAGCTCGTAACCCCATTCGGCGGTTACTTTTTTGATATCACGAGCAATAATATTAAGCGCTTCCGGCTGAGAAGGATCCAAGCAAGGATATGAATAGGGTGCTACCTTATGTAAAATCAGTTTTTCCGGGAAAGATTCGCTGTTTGAAACACAGAGCGGACGAAGCCAAAGACCGGGACGCACACCGTGACGTTTGATTCGCTCAGCCAGTTCTTTCATATCCCCGAAGGTTTTGCTTCCTTCCGTCATAGCGGTTCCCGGACAAGGATCTTCCGGAGTGCAAGTATCGGACCAACCGCAGTCAACTACTGTATACGGACGGTTTTCAAAATCCGATGTCAATTCTTCGAGAAGAATCGCATCCTTCTCCACCAAATCCGGATTGGAAGGCGAATAACAATAATACCAGCTATTGCTTCCATATACGGGCTGCTTCGGAAAAACGGGGGAATCTGCCATCACCTGGCAAAATCTTTTCATAAACAAAAAGGGAGATTCATTCGAGATAAAATGCACAAGTTCTGCGGCGCAAAGTTCTTTGACAATTCGGGTGGGTTGCGTACCGCTGCGCAAATCCAACGTTAAAGATACGCCAAGCTCGTCTATCTGCCAAAAGCACAACGCATTGGGACGGACTTTAACCCCGAAGCCTTCACACAATTTCCCGTCATATATCGCGCAATACCAAGGCATTACCCGTTCCGGCAATATTCCGCGCCACTCAAGATCCGCATAAGTACGTTCAAATACATCTCCAAACACCTTTCCGTTCAGCGGTATATTTCCCAACCAACGAAGCGTAACAAAAGAAACACCTTCCGGCGCTTTAATCAATACTTCTCCGTCTTGAAAAAGTATTTTACGTGAATCACATTCGTGATCCGCCCCTATTTTTTTGTCCCATATAATCATATCGGGATACTCAAGAATATTTATCATTATTTCTAACCTTTCTGTTTTATATGATAAGATGCTGCTGTTTTCAATTATCAGAAAATGTTACAGATAGTGGATTACCCCTTGCAAAAACGTATAGTTATGATTTTACCTGCGGGAATGTCACAGAGGAGCTGATTCTCTTCCCATGAAAGCGAAGAAATCTCACGCTCAAGCATGTTACAGAGTACCGCTTTTCGGAATACAACAGAAGAAGATATCCTTATTGAGACAGAATGTTCTTCCACGTTATAAAGACGTAAAATCCAATCTTTTCCGTTGTCTTCGGCAGGTTTTAAAGCACTGACACAGATCTTGCCATCTATACGGAATAAATTTTTACTGACGGAATCTACCGTAACAAACCCTTCGGGCGGGGCCATAAGACGATCCTGAAGGTTCTGGAGATCAGTTCTGCTTACTGTCTCGTCAATGGATACCAGCAAAAATCTGTAATGATGTGTAAAGAGTTCTTGCCCCCCCGCTTCACCGTTGGTAGCAATCGTTCTTCCGAAAGAGCGGATTAGCGTTACAGATAAATCACCGTTTTCCTCGGCAATGCATTCTCTCAGTCCGCCGCCGGATATAAAAGCCAAGCCGCGTTGATCTCCGTCACGCTTGAGGACTATCCCGTTCATCGGAGCTTCCATCGGCATTACCTCTTTCCAATCTCCGGTCTCCGGATCAATACGGCAGTCACGGCGTACAAAACAGAAATCCTGATTGGCTTCATAGTACCGTCCTTCAATGCCGGTCGGCATAACCATGCGAAGGATATGGTCGCATGCCGTGTTGTCAAACTGAAGCGAAATATCAACTTCTCTCGAATTTCTTACTAAAGTTAAAATAAATTCAAACCGAAGAGTTATATGTTCATCCGAACGAATATATTCTCTATTAAAGCTTCGCATCTGCTTCGGAATTTCAAGCTCGCGGATAATTTTCACACGGCTCATTACCGGATTGTTGACCAAAACCGCAATCTCGCTCAAGCGGCTGTATACATAATTCTGATCTATTATCGGTCCGCAATGCTTCCAACCGTCTCCAATTTCCGCACTGTCATTGAGATTCAACAGATTTTTATAGCACTTTCCGCTTTGATGATCGGTCAGGTTCACCGTGCCGTCCGGATTAATATCTACACGGATAATGCCGTTGTCCAAATTGCCGTACCGATCGGCTAAGCCTCCGAAAGTACGGACCGGACACTCAGAAGCTTCAACACGGATACTCGAAAGACCGACTCCCTCCCTTTTAAAAGGGAAAAACAGCGTATAAAGATCACAGGGAACCCCGCCGCCGCCCAGTCCACGGCAAACCGCATTGGTTTTTTTACCGGTAATGGCGTATGGTATTTCCTTTCCGTTTTCGTCATACAGACGGAATGCCGCAATATCTTCATAGCCGATCGGTTCATGCCATTTTATATAGTTCTGATTAAACGGCACTTCAAGTTCTACTGCATCTGAAGCGGCGAGGGGATATGTATTCATCAACGTCAGATATGAGATATCTCCTCCCGCAAACTTCAATCCATGAGATAAGTACCAGGTTCCCTCCTCCATTATAGTACTATTAATACTCTCAACTTGATCAAAACGGTAGATCATATCCTTGTGCACCTGATCAATGGAGCATCCGCAGATTGAATCATGCGGATGATTTTGCAAAAGATACTTCCACGCGGTTTTACGGTAGGAATCATATGGTGAAAAGCCGTATTGATCAAAAAGAAGAAGAGACGGCTCCATTCGCTTTTCCAATAATGCCTGACAATAATCGTTTCTTGCCTTCAAAAACTGTCGGGAAGAAAGGACATGCGTTAAGACCTGAATATAATTCGCTTTCAGATTTTTTCCGGGCTCTCTGAGTTCTCCCACACAATGCGGCAAAGCGTTTCGATCGGTAATATGCTTTAAAGCTTCCAGCAGATTTGTTTGTACAACCTCGTCATCCGGATACATTTCCTGAAGCTTTTTCTTATATTCCTGCGTTTCTTCATGAAAAGGTTCATGATCGAGCGCGTCCCAAAGAACGATAAAAGGTACATTCGCTCTGCTCTTTTCATGCTCGATATGCTTGCGTGCTTTTTCGGCAAACAATTCATCCTCCGCCTTAAGCCAGAATCCGGAAACACGCTGCCCGCAAACATCCGCTGTAAAGCATCCGTAACCGTTGCTGTCCGGAAGCTTGAAAACATCTACCGACGAACCGTCCGGAGCTTCCCAAACAAACATGGATGGCGTAGTATGTTCGTTAGTGCCGCCCCAAAACCGCATTGTTAATTCCAAAACCTTCAAAAATCTGCGGCATTTGTCCCATATGTCCGAAAATATCACAGATATAACCGCATTTCCAAGGTTCCGTTCCTACGGAACGGCAAATCTCTTCTCCTTTCAGAAGATTACGAATCAACGCTTCTCCGGAAACCAAATATTCGTCCGGCATGCAATACCACGGACCAATCAGAACCCTTCCCTGTGCGATCAATTTTTTCAAACGCTCACACCCCTCAGGATTGATTTCCGCATAGTCCTCAAGAACGATTGTCTGACCATCCAAATGAAAAACGCTTTCGGAATCATATTTTTCAAAATAATCTACCAGATGGTCTAACATATTTACTAAACGGAAACGGAATCCCTGAAAGGTTTGATACCATTCCCTGTCCCAGTGAGTTCCGGAAAAAAGATAGATATGCATTGTTTACCTCCTGCATACAACAATAAACATACATTTAATACACCCAAAATTTTACTGCACAAAAGCTGTTGTTAATCAGCTATTGTATATTCCTTCCTCTCTCCAGATACGGTTCATTAACTCATATCTTTCAAGCGGCATACCGGTATATACACAATTCGAGGTACAAAAAATGTAGCCCGGTGCTTCCATCCCCTCCTTTAATGAGCGTCGCACATCGGCTATACATTCTTCCTCTGTACCGGTCTGAAGCAAACCGCAGTTGACGTTTCCGCACAATGCAACTCTTCCCTTTGTAATACGGCGAACCTCCGGAATCGAGACACCTCCCTGAGGATCAAGCGAATGAATGGCATCAGGACCGCATTCCACTATTTGCTCCAATATCGGCATGATATTACCGTCCGTATGTTTTATGGAATAAAGTCCCATAGAACGGTATTCGTCAATAACCCGTTTCAGATACGGCGCAATAAATTCCTCAAACAAAGAAGGACTGAAAAAAGGATTGGTGTTCAGACAGTAATCGGAACATAATGCAAATCCGTCAAGCAATCCGGGATGATGCGCTGCCATCTCCTCTGCAAATTTCAAAGAATCAGCAAGCTGTTTTTCTGCTCTCTGCTTCATTTCTTCAGGCTCATCATACAAGCTCATTGAAAATTCCATCATATTGCTGCCTTCGGGGATATAAAAGGTCGGGTCTCCGTGCATAGTTAAATAATAGGTATCTCCTGTTCTTTCCCTGATTGCCTCCAGCAACCTGACGGTATCGTCCAAATGACCGGGATTGGGGTGCACAAAAATGGCATTATGATGATATTTCTCCGCCGTTCGTATATAGACATCCGCCATATCCTGTATCTGCAGTTCTCTTTCCCTGACACTCATCTGATACCACTGATAATAGCTCCGATGAGAGGGATGAACCTTGCCGAACGCCTCCATTGTAAGATAAAATACCAATTCAAAATGAGGAACATGCCCTACGATAGGTTCTCTTTTTAATGCTTTAATAAATTTCTCTTTCGGTGTCATTTTCTTCCCTTTCCTACTTAAACATGAAAAGTCTGACGATTCTCCTCGACAGATTTAAAAGCGATAACCGGTACGTTGTTGATCCTATACATTTTTCAAGTGGCTTGTCCTGTATTTTCCTGGAGAGATACCGATAATTTTCTTAAATACTTTTGTAAAATAGCTTTTATCCGTAAATCCGGTCATAGCGGCAATATCGTCTATCGAAAGAGAACGGTCCATCAGAAAGCTTTTACTCTTCATAATTCTTATTTTATTAATATAATCGGTTATACTGCACTGCATTTCTTCACGGAATATTTTGCTGATATACGATTTACTCAT
>OGPT01003236.1_pt1 | contig 11979 bp, 9 predicted proteins | sample 1552951 | NCBI WGS metagenome assembly OGPT01 (sample SAMEA2580224, study PRJEB22360) | human gut metagenome | biome: human gut; feature: human-associated habitat; material: faeces | place: Denmark | collected 2008/2010
CTACGATTCTATAGAAAGGAGCTTTCTTCTGTCCCATTCTTCTTAATCTGATCTTAACTGCCATTTTTGTTTTCCTCCAATTATCTTTCTGAAAATTTATTGTTGTTTATTAAAAGGGAAGCTTAAAGCCGCCTCTTTTTCCCATATTCATCTTGCCGCCTGTTAAGCCCGGCATCTGTTTCATCATCTTCTTGCTCTGCTCAAACTGCTTCACCAGACGGTTTACTTCAGAGACATCTACTCCTGCGCCTCTGGCAATACGGTTCTTTCTGGAAATGTTCAGGATTGACGGATTGCTTCTCTCCTGAGGTGTCATGGAAAGGACAATTGACTTGGTTCTGTCCATGGCTTTCTCATCGATCATTCCCTCAATATCCTTCATCTTACCGCCCATACCTGGAAGCATATTCAGGATACTGCCGATACCGCCCATCTTGTTCATCTGTTCCATACTGGTAAGGTAATCGTTGAAGTCAAAGTCCATTTTCTTTAACTTCTTCTGCATGTCCTGCGCCTGTTCTTTATCGATGGAAGCTTCTGCTTTCTCGATCAGGCTCATGACATCACCCATACCAAGGATTCTGGAAGCCATACGTTCCGGATAGAACTGCTCCAGATCAGAAAGTTTCTCGCCCATACCTACATACAGAATAGGCTTACCGGTTACTGCCTTGATAGAAAGGGCTGCACCGCCTCGGGTATCACCATCCATCTTGGTAAGAATGACACCGTCGATTCCTACTTTATCAGCAAATGTGCTTGCCACATTTACCGCATCCTGTCCGGTCATCGCATCTACAATGAGGATGGTTGCATCTACCTGAATGTTCGCCTTGATATCTGCAAGTTCCTGCATCATATCTTCATCAACATGAAGACGACCGGCTGTATCGATAAGTACGACATTCTGCTGATTTGCCTTCGCATGCTCTATGGCTGCTTTCGCAATATCCACAGGCTTCTGCTTATCTCCCATGGAAAATACTTCCACGCCCTGTTTCTCGCCGTTGACCTGCAGCTGTGTGATAGCCGCCGGACGGTAAACATCGCAGGCTACTAAAAGAGGTTTCTTACCTTTGGATTTCAGCTTACCTGCAAGCTTCGCAACTGTGGTGGTCTTACCTGCACCCTGCAGACCTGCCATCATGAACACTGTGATTTCATTTCCCGGGCGAAGAGGCAGATCTGTTGTCTCACTTCCCATTAATTTCACAAGTTCATCATTAACAATCTTGATCACCATCTGACCCGGATTCAGACCGCTCATAACGTCCTGTCCGATTGCCTGCTCCTGTACAGATTTAGTAAACTGCTTCACAACCTTAAAGTTTACGTCTGCCTCTAACAGAGCCATCTTTACTTCCTTAAGGGCAAGCTTAACGTCCTCCTCTGTCAGGCGGCCCTTGCTTCGCAACTTCTTAAATACATTCTGCAGTTTATCTGTCAAGCTTTCAAATGCCATATGTTATAACTCCTCTAAAATCTCATTGGAAATATTTACAATTTCATCGGAATGATATTCCCGGGCAAGTACACGGATCTGCTTCACCTGTGCCCGTATATTCAGGAATTTCTCTACAAGATGAAGCTTCTGTTCATACTCTTCAAGGGTCTTGTTGCATCTCTTGATCATATCATGCACACCCTGTCTGCTGATGCCCAGATCCTCTGCGACTTCACTCAGCGAGTAATCCTCCAGCACCACGCTCTCATAAACCTGCTGCTGTCTCTCTGTCAGAAGTTCTCCATAAAAATCATATAAATAACCTTGCTCTACAAACTTCTCCATCTGTAATCACCTTGACTATATTAACCTATTTCCAATGTGCTGTCAAGCATTTTCTCTTGACAGCACAAATTTATTTTTTCCGATACACTTCTTAAAAATCTCGGCAAAAAAGCCCCGGCATCCATATACTGAACACCAGGGCTCCCATTTCATTTATTTACATGGCAGATGCTACTCTGAGACAATCACAGACTTGGACGGATCACCTTTGGTCTGCATCCTGCATCTTCGAGAGCTTTAACAATCTCATTCTTATGATCTGTGCCAAAAGCCTCCAATGTGATCTTAAGTTCCACTGCCGCATTTCTGTTCGTGCTTACAAACTGGTTATGATCCAGCTTGATAACATTGCCCTGCGCCCTGGCGATCACGCTTGCCACGCGTACCAGTTCGCCCGGCTTATCCGGAATGAGCACAGATACTGTGAAGATTCTGTCTCTCTGGATCAGACCATGCTGAACAACAGAAGACATGGTAATAACATCCATATTTCCACCGCTTAAGATAGAAACAATCTTCTTTCCCTTCACATCCAGATGACGAAGCGCTGCCACTGTCAGAAGACCGGAATTCTCTACGATCATCTTATGGTTCTCAACCATATCAAGGAAAGCAACGATCAGTTCATCATCCTCGATAGTGATGATATCGTCCAGATTCTTCTGGATATACGGGAAGATTTTCTTTCCGGGTGTCTGTACGGCAGTACCGTCAGCAATCGTATTTACGTGCGGAAGAGTCACAACCTCACCCTTCTTCAGAGAAGCCTTCATGCAGGCAGCCCCTGCCGGTTCCACACCGATGACTTTGATATGTGGATTTAACAGCTTCGCAAGTGTGGAAACACCTGTTGCAAGTCCGCCTCCACCGATTGGAACCAGAATATAATCAACAAGCGGAAGCTCCTGAACGATCTCCATTGCAATGGTACCCTGTCCTGTGGCAACTGCCGGATCATCGAAAGGATGGATAAAGGTATATCCCTCTTTCTCAGCAAGTTCCAGTGCATGTGCACATGCCTCATCATATACATCACCATGCAGGATAACCTCTGCACCGTAACTCTTTGTTCTCTCAACCTTGATCAGCGGAGTTGTGGTAGGCATAACGATCACTGCCTTCACACCATATTTATGCGCAGCATAGGCAACACCCTGTGCATGATTTCCGGCGGATGCTGTGATCAGACCTTTATTTCTCTCTTCATCGGAAAGAGTGCTGATCTTATAATAGGCACCACGAACCTTATATGCACCTGTACGCTGCATATTCTCCGGTTTTAAATAAACCTTATTTCCTGTAAGTTCACTGAAATAGCTGCTCTTGATCAGCTTTGTTTCCTGTGTGACCTGTTTTACGATCTCTGATGCCTGTTCAAAACTCTCTAAAGTAAGCATTGTTTTTTCCTCCATTTTGTCCTAAATGTACTCCCGGAATCTTTTTGTACTTGATTTGACTCCGAAAGTACATCCTAATCTTGAGCGTCCGGGTTTTCTTTATGGTCTACATCAAACAACGCATTTACAAATGCATCTGCATCGAATTTCTGAAGATCGTCAATACTTTCTCCTACGCCAATGTACTTCACCGGAATATCCAGTTCAGACTGGATGGCAACTGCAATACCTCCCTTGGCAGTTCCGTCCAGCTTGGTAAGGATAATACCGCTGACATTTGCGACCTCCGCAAATTGTCTCGCCTGTGCAAGGGCATTCTGTCCGGTGGTACCATCCAGCACTACCAATGTCTCCAGATATGCATCCGGATACTCCCTCTCCAGGATCCTGTAAATCTTACGGAGTTCTTCCATAAGGTTCTTTTTATTATGAAGACGTCCTGCTGTATCGCAGAGAAGTACGTCTGCATTTCTTGCTTTGGCTGCAGCCACCGCATCATAGATAACAGATGCAGGATCTGCTCCCGCCTGTCCGCCGATGATCTCCACACCTGCACGGTTCGCCCACTCAGTAAGCTGCTCTCCTGCTGCTGCACGGAAAGTATCGGCTGCTGCAAGGATAACCTTCTTGCCCTGGTCTTTTAATTTTCCTGCAAGCTTTCCTACTGAAGTGGTTTTTCCGACACCATTGACACCGATCACCAAAACTACGGATCTGCGGTTCTCAAATTCATACTCTGTGCTGTCCACACGCATCTGATCCTTGATCTCATTGATCAGAAGCTGTTTACATTCCATCGGTTCCTTAATATGACGTTCGGAAACCTCTTTCTTTAAGTTCTCAATAATAGAAGTGGTCGCATTGATCCCGATATCACCCATGATCAGAATCTCTTCCAGCTCTTCATAAAAATCTTCATCAATACTGGAAAAACCACTGAAAATACTGTCAAATCCGGCTACGATATTGTCTCTGGTCTTTGCCAGTCCACTGACTAATCGTTTAAAAAAACCTTTCTTTTCTTCTGCCATGTGAAACTCCTCCTGTTACTGGGTAAGCTGATTCTCCACCAGATCGACGGAAACCAGTGTGGATACCCCTTTTTCCTGCATGGTAATACCATAAAGCCGGTCTGCGGCGTTCATAGTTCCACGTCTATGGGTTATTATAATAAATTGTGTGTTTTTCGTCAACTTCTGTAAATATCCGGCAAATCGCCCAACATTGGAATCGTCCAGCGCTGCCTCGATCTCATCCAGCAGACAGAACGGTGACGGCTTCAGATTCTGGATTGCGAAAAGAAGTGCGATAGCTGTCAGAGCTTTTTCCCCGCCGGAAAGCTGCATCATATTCTGCAGTTTCTTTCCCGGCGGCTGGGAAATGATCTTAATTCCTGCCTCCAGGATATCTGCCTCTTCATCCAGCTCCAGAGTTCCTTTTCCGCCTCCGAACAATTCCTTAAATGCCTTGTCAAATTCCTTCTGGATCTCGCCGAATTTCTCAGAAAACTGTTTCCGCATTCCCTCATCCAGCTCCTGAATGATCTGTTCCAGAGTTTTCTCCGCTGTGACCAGATCCTCATACTGGCCGGACAGAAAGGTGTGTCTTTCCAGAAGTCCCTTATAATCCTCAATAGCATTTACATTTACAGGTCCCAGCTTTCTGATATCATCTTTAATCTGAGCTGCCTGTCGCTTCATCTGCGAAAGATCAGTAAGTTCCTCTTTTCTGTAGGAAACGGCATTATTGGGAGTGATCTCATACTCGGACCACATATAGGCAATCCGCTCTTCCCTGTTCTCCTCCAGCTTGTCCATCTGTCCCTGCAGACGGTAACATTCCTTATCCAGAAGTCCGATCTGACCGGACAGATAATCTCTTTTCTCAAAAAAATCTTTATGCTGAGAAGTTCTGCTCTCTTTCTCCTTCTGCAGATTTTTCAGCTGCATCTGTGCCTGTTCTTCATGAAGGACAGACTCTTCCGACTCTTTTTTCAGCTGGGTGATCATCTCCTGCTTCTTTTCCATCTCTTCACTGCTGTGAGCAAGAGACTGATAAATATCCTCTTTCTCAGTCATAAAAGCTGTGATTTCAGCTTTCAGACGGCTCAGGTTTTCCTGGTCAAATTTCTCTTTCTGTTCAAGAGCGGATGACTGAAGACGGATTTCTTCTAACTCCCGGGTGATTTTCTTCTCTTCTTCTTTCCATTCATCCAGTTCTGACTGCTTTGCCTCAATAAAACTCTCCAGTTCTTTCTCATCCTGCTTTGAATTCTCCAGTTCCCTGGCAATCCGGTCATGATCCTGCCGGATTTCCATGACCTGGCGTTTGATCTCTGCCTGATCTCTGTTGATCTGCGCATATCCGCTTCGGATCTCCTCAGCTTTCTTTTCCTGCTGTTTGATATTCATTCTGGCAGTATTCTGTTCTATATATTTCTGACGGAGTTTTTCCTGAAATCCTGCAATGGCATCACGAAGCCTGTTTCTCTGATTTTTATTTTCCTCAACAGCATTCTGCATTTCGGTCAGATTCTGCTTCAGCTGATTTACTTTTGTTTCCAGTTCCTCTATTTCACGCCGTCTTCCAAGCAGATTGCTGTTGTTTCTGAAGGCACCGCCGGTCATGGAACCTCCCGGGCTTAAGGATTCACCCTCTGTTGTGACCATTCTCAGACTGTGTCTGTATTTTTTTCCTATTGCAATGGCATGATCAATGTTATCAACTACCAGCACTCTTCCAAGAAGGAATTTCGTGATCTGCTGATACTGAGAAGCTACGGACACCAGTTCGCTGGCAATCCCCACAACGCCCGGCTCTTTCAGTGCTTCTTTCGGTGTAAACTCACCTCTGGGACTTATGCTGCTCATGGGAAGAAAGGTCGCACGTCCATAACGATTCTTTTTCAGAAATTCGATCATGGTTTTGGCGGTCTGCTCATTATCTGTAACAATATTCTGAATGCTCCCACCAAGAGCTGTCTCGATAGCGATCTCATAATCTTTGTTTACCTGGATCAGATCTGCGACAACACCCTGGATTCCCGGAACACGTTCTTTTTGTTCCATAACTCTCCGGATACTGTTTCCGTATCCATCATAGCGCTCCGCGATATTTCTGAGAGAATCCAGCCGGGATGCCTCTCTGTGATAGGCTGTCTGTTCTGCTTCCAGCTTTGTGTTCTGTTCCTTCAGCTTTTCCTGAATCTTCATCACACTCAGATTCAGATGTTCACATTCCTCATTGGCATTTTCAATCTGGGATGTAATCTCATCATACTGTTTCCGGGCTGTAGTCAGAATGGTCTGCTGTTCTTCCTCTTCACTCTTCAGTCTGAGAATACGCTGGCTGATCTCTGCCTTACGGATTTCTGCCTGTTCCATCATTGCATCAAATCTCTGGGCTTTACCCTTGACATTGGCGCGGCTGTTCAGAATTTCAATGATCTCATTTTTGCCATTCTCCACTTCGAGAGTACAGGCTTCCATATTCTCCTGCGCTGTCCTTAATTTCTCTTCTTCCTCAGAAAGTTTCTTACGGACAGCCTTTAACTGTGCATAAATATCCGTTTTTTCTTCTTCAAGTTTCTTCTTTGAATCTGTTCTTACTGAAAGTTCAGCCTCAATAGTCTGGATACGTCCCTTATAATGCTCTTCATTCTGTGCCCCTGCCAGTATCTGCTCATTTAATACATTGATCTGGCCTTCCAGCTGTTGTTTACGGATTGCCTGCTCCTGACCGGAAATGCGAAGTGCATCCATTTTGGAATTTAAATCTTCCAGTTCCTGTTCCAGACGTTCATATTCCACCTTGGTCCGGTCATAGGAACTCTGGGTATCCTTCAGCTGATTCTGCGCAATTATGTTCTTCTCTTCCAGTTCCTTGAGTTCTTTGGCTGCAGCAGCATACTCCATCAGGAACATATTCACATCCAGTTCCTTAAGCGTCTCTCTTTTGGAAAGATAAACTCTTGCTGTCTCTGACTGTTTCTCCAGTGGTTCCAGCTGTCTGGTAAGCTCCGAGAGGATATCTGTCACTCTGACCAGGTTCTGGCGTTCTTCCTCCAGTTTTTTGATAGTGGTATTCTTTCTTCTCTTAAATTTAACAATACCTGCTGCCTCATCAAAAAGCTCTCTTCTCTCTTCCGGTTTACCGCTTAGGATCCTGTCGATCTGTCCCTGTCCGATAATGGAATATCCTTCTTTACCGATACCTGTATCATAAAACATCTCATTGATATCTTTCAGTCTGCAGGCACTTCCGTTGATCTTATATTCACTCTCTCCTGAACGGTAAAGCCTTCTGGTAACCGTAACCTCGTTAAAATCAACCGGAAGCTTATGGTCTGAATTATCCAGTGTGATCGCCACCGATGCATAACCCAGGGGTTTTCTTGTCTCTGTACCGGAGAAAATAACATCCTGCATATTTCCTCCTCGCAGAGACCTGGCACTCTGTTCACCCAGCACCCATCTCACCGCATCACCGACATTGCTCTTTCCACTTCCGTTCGGACCTACAATACCGGTGATCCCGTTATGAAATTCAAAATTGATCTTCTGGGCGAAAGACTTAAATCCCTGTACCTCTATATTCTTTAAATACATAATTCTCCTGTTTATTTTCTGAGTACACGAATCGCCTGGTATGCTGCGGCCTGTTCTGCTGCTTTCTTTGTATGACCGCTTCCCTGTCCCATCACTTTTCCGTTTACTCTTGCCTCCACAGTAAAGTTTTTGTTATGATCCGGGCCTTCTTCTTTTGTCAGAATATATTCCACCGGCTGTGTTCCGTTTTCCTGCACGATTTCCTGCAGGATGGTCTTGCTATCATAAAAGAGCTGTTTGTGTTCAATATCATTCAGGATAAAATTCAGCACAAACTCCTTTGCATTAGCAAAACCACCATCCAGATAGATAGCTCCCAGTAAAGCCTCTGTTGCATCAGAGACGATAGAATCCCTGTTTCTTCCGCCTGTCATATCCTCTCCCTTTCCAAGCAACAGAAACTGCGGCAGTCCGAATTCTCTTGCACAATAGGCAAGGCTTGGCTCACACACCAGGCTGGCTCTCTTCTTTGTCAGCTCTCCCTCCGGTATCTGGGTAAATCTTGCATACAGATAATCACTGCTGATCAGCTCCAGCACAGCATCTCCCAGAAACTCCAGTCTCTCATTGCTGCCCAGCTTCCCCAGCTTCTTCTCATTTGCATAGGAACTGTGAGTCAGTGCCTGTGTAAGATAATGTTTATTTTTAAAATGATATCCTATGATTTCTTCTAATTCTTCTGTCTTTCTATTCATTCCTCTAACCCTCTCCATATGCGCAGGGCTGTCATCTGACAACCCTGCGACATCATTTTTTGCAACTGCTCAGTGCGCCTGTATTATGCTCCTGTCAAATTTCAGACTGCCAGACAGTTACATTTTTATTTAATTGTCCGAATTGCTTCAACAGCATCACCGACTGTCTGAATCTGTTCGACAGATTCATTATCCAGCTCAATGTCATACTCCTCTTCAATCCCCATAATAATCTGAAAAATATCAAGAGAGTCTGCACCAAGATCATCTACAAATGTAGTGTCTTCTGTGATCGAATCTGCATCAATATTCAGAACCTCTGCTATGATAGCTTTTATTTTCTCCAGTTCCATCTTCAACCCTCCTTCCTGTTTCTGTTCCTGTCCTGCTCTATTCTGCTCCGGACTTCAGTACTTCCTGATCCTCCAGGATACGCTCTGCGATCTTCTCGTTGATCTTCTCCTGTTTAAACTGTACACACTGGAAAATACCATGTTTGATCTCAATGGCTTTGGCACTTCCATGCGTCTTTACCACAAGTCCTTTAAGCCCCAGAAGCGGTGCTCCGCCATATTCCGTTGCATCAAAGGATTTCAGAGTTTCTTTCAGTGCAGGCTTTACCAGAAGTGCACCGATCTTACTTCTTGTGCTGGTCATCATTCCTTCTTTGATCTTCTGGATCAGGGCAGAACCAACTCCCTCATATAATTTAAGGATCACATTTCCCACAAATGCTTCGCATACGACCACATCCGCATATCCTGCCGGGATATCTCTGGCTTCTATACTTCCGATGAAATTAATGCTTTTGCATTCTTTCAGAAGGGGGAAAGTTTCTTTTACAAGTGCATTTCCCTTCTCCTCTTCTGCCCCGTTATTTACAATGGCAACTTTTGGATTTTTAATACCGACTACGTTCTCCATATAAATAGAGCCCATCTTCGCAAACTGCACCAGATGCGATGGACGTGCATCCACATTGGCACCACAGTCGATCAGAAGGGAAACACCCTTCGTGGTAGGGATCAACGGTGCAAGAGGCGGCCTCTCCACACCTTTACTTCTGCCTACCAGTACCTGTCCGCCAACAAGAACAGCTCCTGTACTTCCTGATGAAACAAAGGCATCTGCCTCCTGTTTCTTAACCATATTCAAACCTACTACGATTGATGAATCTTTTTTCTTACGGATTGCAAAAACAGGGGGTTCTGCTGTCTCGATCACCTGGGATGCATTGACAACCTGGATCTGGTTCTTCGGATATCCGGAATATTTCGCCAGTTCCTTATCTATCACTTCCTGTTTTCCTGTAAGAATTACTTTTATGTCCTGTCTCTCTGTTACAGCTTCCACTGCAGCTCTGACAGGTTCTGCCGGGGCATTATCCCCGCCCATTGCGTCCACTACAACTCTGACCTGTTCTGCCATATTTTTATATCTCCTGTTCACTTACTGTTCACTTACAGATGTCAGAATCAAAAGATATTTTCTGTTACTGACCCGGCATCCGCAAATTGCCCCGCTGCAAAGCAGCTCCTGCAATCTTCCATAATCTGTATCATACTAAAGAACCCTCTGCAAAGTCAATAGCATCTGAAAAAAATCACTTTTCACTTTTTTGTGCTTCGATTCGCTCCGCCAGATCATTCAGATAAACCCACCTGTCCATCTTCTCATCCAGATCTGCCTGTGCCTTCTCCTTCTGCTCCATGATCTCACGAAGCTTCACAGAATTGGTGGCATTGGCCTCCATATCCTTATCCAGCTTCTCCAGCAGTTCCTCCAGCGCTGCAATATCATCATCGATGGTTTCAAATTCCCTCTGCTCTTTATAGGTAAATTTCAGCTTCTGGGGACGATTCTGCTTCCAGTCTGCCTGAGCCGACTTCTTCTTTTCCGCACCAACTGCAGTGCTCTGTCCTTCAGATACTGCCCCGCCTTTTCTCGCCAGCGCCTCTGTATAATCCGTATATCCGCCCTCATACTGGGTCAGATGTCCATTCCCCTCAAAAGCAAAAATCCTGTCCACAATATTATCCAGAAAATACCTGTCATGAGACACTGCGATCACAATCCCTGCAAAAGAATCCAGATAATCCTCCAGAATGGTCAGTGTAGGAATATCCAGATCATTACTTGGCTCATCCAGAAGAAGCACATTCGGCGCCTCCATCAGAACCTTCAGCAGATACAGACGCCTCTTCTCACCACCTGACAATTTGGCAATGGGTGCATACTGCATGGCAGAATCAAAGAGAAACCTCTCCAGCATCATTGTTGCGGAAATCTTCCCGTCTCTGGTCGGAATATACTCTGCCACGTCACGGATATAATCGATCACACGCTGATTGGTATCCATATCCGGCACTTCCTGTGCAAAATACCCTATGCGAATGGTTTCTCCAATTTCCACTTCTCCTGCATCCGGCTGTATCATCCCATCAATAATCTTGATGAGTGTTGACTTTCCGCACCCATTAGGACCAATAATCCCAAGACGCTGATTGCGCAGCACAATATAATTAAAATCATCCAGGATCTTCTTCTCACCAAAACTCTTGCTGATATGGTGAAGTTCGATCGTCTTCTTTCCCATACGTGTCTCAACAGAATCCAGCTCCACATTCGCATCACGCACCGGAGCCTTTCCGTTCTTCAGTGCCTCCAGGCGTTCCAGACGTGCCCGCTGCTTGGTACTTCTGGCTCTGCATCCACGCTTTGCCCACTCCAGTTCCATGCGGAGTACGCTCTGTCTCTTCCTCTCACTGGCAAGCTCCATCTCCTCACGCTCTGCCTTCAGTTCCAGAAACTTCGAGTAATTAGCCTCATAAGCATAAAGGCCGCCATGGGAAATCTCCAGAATCTTATTAGTAACCCTGTCGAGGAAATATCTGTCATGAGTAACCATAATCACAACGCCCTTAAAACTTCTCAGAAAGTCCTCCAGCCAGGTCACCATCTCATTATCCAGATGGTTGGTAGGCTCGTCCAGAAGCAGCACATCACAGGGATTCACCAGAGTCCTTGCCAGTGCCACCCTTTTCTTCTGTCCCCCGGATAAATGATCGATTTTCTCCTCATGGTCTGTAATTCCCAGCTTATTTAGAACATTCCTTGCCTCGCTCTCAGTACTCCAGTCCTTCTGCCACTTTCCTTCTGCCACATAATCCAAGACAGAAGCTCCCTGCGGAAACTCCGGCATCTGCGGAAGATACGTGATTCTCAGGCCATTTTGAGTGATCACCTGTCCCTCATCCGGCTCCTCCAGACCGCCGATGATCTTCAGAATCGTAGACTTCCCGGTCCCATTAATCCCGATGATCCCAATCTTATCTCCCTGATGCACCCCGTAGGAAACATCATCCAGCACCACCTTCTCACCAAACACCTTAGAAACATGCTCTATATTCAGAATATTCATAAATTCAAACCTCTCTCGTAATTTTCGCTTCCTGTCTGTTTCTGCTCATCTGTAACACTTCCACAAAAAC
>OGPT01003237.1_pt1 | contig 11978 bp, 18 predicted proteins | sample 1552951 | NCBI WGS metagenome assembly OGPT01 (sample SAMEA2580224, study PRJEB22360) | human gut metagenome | biome: human gut; feature: human-associated habitat; material: faeces | place: Denmark | collected 2008/2010
AGAATTAATATTGGATATATCACTATATGGAAAGCAAATGCATTAACAATTAAAGACTATTGATTATGAGAAGACTAACCGTACTGCTGTTCCTTGCTTGTCTATTCTCTTGTCAAAACGATGATAATGAGAAAGAGACACAACCTGAAGAGAAAGAAAGCGTATTCAGGTTTATTGATAAAGCTAATATCACAAATACGGACACTTATGAGAAGGCCGAATTTTGTTTAAGAATATACTATCCGAAGGGGGACTATACCAAATTTATAAATGACTTTATATATGCGGATAATATCCCTGATACTTTGGATTACATAGTGCCGGAACTGTATGAAGGATGTATCTATGAGTATCGTGTCTTTTTGAGTAACAAATCGTGGGATGCACCCAAGAAGTCAAAGGAATATCGATTTGCGGAGGTCAGAGTGGAGCATTCATGTGATTCCGTGCATTTTGAATATCCTAAGGATACGATAAATGCAATTGAGGCATTGGAAATAAGCAGACCATGAAATTTTATGTGTTAACAATAATAAAATGACATATATAGTAACACGTAAGGAATAGAAACCAAGAAGAAAATCCACTGGGATAACCTTTTTTAATGACTTTAAGGCAGAGCTGTGAATAGCAGCTCTGTTTTTGGCTATATGAAAGTAAATCGAAGAGCGGTTTGTATATTTGTTCTCGTTTCATATACAATATGAGAATTTTGGACACCTTCAGGTCGGAACAGACGATAAAATCAATATTTTTTGAATTTTCTTATTTAATAGACGTATTATCAAGTATATATAAAAATTATGATAAAGAATCAAAGGAAAGAAATCTTTTAAAACCTATATATAAGAAATATACAACATTATACAAAATTTATAAAACAAAAATTGCTAAAAATGAAATTAATCCTTATTTTGATATAATCGATTATTGGCTTAGTAATGAAAATGATTACTTGTATTTAAAAGAATTAGTAAATAGAAATCAAAAAATACGTAATTCGCATTCTAATGGAGAACATATAGTAATTTATATTTTAAAAAAATATATTGATAACTTTAAGAAAATGATTGTTAATGACGATTATACTAATATTAACTATTTAAGAGAAGTATATTATTTATTCACTAAAAGTTATTATCTAAGACTAACAAAAGATGAAAAAAACACAATTGATACTATAATAAAAGAATTCTCAGTATATATAAAAAATACACTAATTAAAGAACGTAGAAAAAACGCTGCTTTAAATGATTTAAAAAGTATGAAAACAAATACTTTTTATCCTCAAAGACAAGAATATGATTTTAGAGAAAATACAACTGATGAATTAACATATGATAAAAGAAGAGTATATAATAATAGTATTTCTAGTATCAAAGAAAAAAATGCAACCGAGGCATTTTTAATCAGTAATTATGCTTATAATATTGCCGAATCAGAAGATGAAATTAATCTTAAAATGTATACATTTAATATTGGAAATTATATTATGGATAATTCGATAATTAATTTGGAATTAGAAAAATGTGAATTTACTAAAGAAAAAATAGATGAATTTATTTCTAGAGAATTCGACTTTGAAGTAGGACAAATTTATCCAACTATATGTTATCAATTAAAATTTTATAAAAGTGGTAAAATTAAATCTCTAGATATTTCAAGAGAAAATATTGAAATAAAAGATAAAATAACTACATTTGATGTAGAAAAAATGGGAAAATTTTATGATTTATATAAAAAATCAATAGCTAAAAATGTTGGAATTGAAACAGATTATAATTTATTAGAAATAAATAAACATTTTGAGAATATCTTAAATAATGAATTTGTAAAATTTATTAAAGAAAATAGGTTACCATTTATTTATTATGGCTATACATTACCAACAATTGAAGAAATAAATGAAAATATGAATGCTTTAGCGCCTTTTTTACATAATATAGATAAAGATGTAGCGTATGAAATAATAAACATAGTTAGTTCTAAAATAGATAAGAAACATTATTCTTTATTTCCAATAGAAAATGCTGAATATGATTTAAAATTGATAAATTCATTTAACTATATTGGAATTCTAAATCAAAAAATGTTAAATGATATTTATTTTAATGATTATAACTTTGAAACAGAAGAAAGAAAAAATAGAGAAAAGAAATCAAGATTAATTAAATTCTATAAAATAACAAAAGAACTTAATGATAGTTTTAACTATATAGATGTATCTGAAATAAAAGAAAGTAAAGGTAAAATAAAAAGAAGATTTAAAATTTAATTGACATTTATAAGAAATGTAGTAAAATATAATTAATAAAGATTTTGATTAGGACATGATTATTAATTGATACTATAAAGAGATTTAGGAAAAGGTGAGATCCTAAAAAGTTAAATTATTAATTACTACCTATGAATTGGACTTGAAAAATGTTCCCGGGTAATTCCGTTATTTAAATTAAGTTAAACATAGGATGGTACCGTGTTAAGCACTCCTTATATAGAAAATATATAGGGAGTTTTTTTGAGGTGTAGTATGGAAAATTTTGCAGAAATGTTAGAAGATTATTTAGATGAAGATGAAATTAATTATAAAAAGAAATTAGATGATACTAAAGAGGCACAAAAACCTAATATTTCAAAATATAAACATAATTTTGAAAATACAATAACTATTTATGAATTTGTAAATGATTATTTAGGAGTAAATCATGATTGCGAAAATTTAAAACATATAGGTTTGAAATCATTTAAAAGTCCATATATTATAGGTGTATCAAATGATTTTGCAATCAAAAATAAAGAATATGTTTTTAAAAATGAAATATTAATTGTTATTGATGCTTATAACAATCCAGCTGCATATATTAATCCTACATTGTTAAAACAAATAACTACAATGGAAGAATTAAAATATACAATGGGTATTTTAGAAAAAATTAGATTAAGTGATTTAGCGAGTATAAAAATATTGTATGATAAATTTGAATTAATCAATAAACAAATTAATCAACTAAACACTTTCTATTTAGAAGGTAATGAACTTTTAAAAATACTTAATAAAAAAAGTATACTAAGAGAAATTAAAATGTATGTTAAAGAAATGTCTAAAAGTAAAGATGAAATTAATACTATTCAATCTGAAATTGAAAACACAATAAATTTAGAATGTTCATTGATTGAAGAAGTGGATAACAAATTATTTGATAAGGAAGAAGGAAAAACAAAATGATAAACATAAAAGAAGATAAAAATTTAAACATTTTAAATCATAGTTGTGCTCATTTAATGGCACAAGCTGTAAAACATTTATATCCGGAGGCTAAGTTTTGGGTAGGACCGGTAATTGAAGAAGGTTTTTACTATGATATGGACTTAGGAGACAAAGTTTTAACGGAAGAAGATTTAGGTAAAATCGAAAAAGAAATGAAAAAAATTAGTAAGGATGGTAAAAGAATAGTTCGTCATGAAATTTCCAAGGCTGAAGCGTTAGAAATGTTTAAAGATGATCCATATAAAGTAGATTTAATTGAAAATATGGGTAGTGATGAGGTTATATCTTGTTATACGCAAGGAGATTTTACAGATCTTTGTAAAGGACCTCATGTAGATACCGTTAAAGAATTAAAGTATTTTAAGTTGCTTAAATTTAGTGGGGCTTATTATAAGGGTGATGCTAAAAATAAAATGCTTCAAAGAATATATGGGGTATGCTTTAAGAGTGAAGAAGATTTAAATAAGCATTTAGAAGAGTTAGAAGAAGCTAAACAAAGGGATCATCGTAAGTTAGGTAAGGACCTAGGAATATTTATGTTTGATAACTTAGTTGGTAAGGGACTTCCAATGTGGCTTCCTAATGGTTTTATTGTTAGACGTGCTTTAGTAGATTATATTATGGATAAAGAGATTGCGTTAGGATACTTACATGTTATGACACCTTCTTTAGGTAATGTTGATTTATATAAGACCTCAGGACACTGGGATCATTATAAAGACGATATGTTCCCTCAAATGGAGTTAGATGATGAAGCATATGTTTTAAGACCAATGAATTGTCCTCATCATATGGTAATGTTTAGAAGTAAATTACATTCTTATCGTGATTTACCAGTTAGAATTGCTGAAATTGCTAATGACTTTAGATATGAAGCTAGTGGGGCTGTATGTGGTATTGAAAGAACCAGAGCGTTTACCCAAAATGATTCCCATATTTTTTGTCGTCCTGATCAAATTGAAGCGGAAGTTAAAGGGGTTATTGATTTAATCTTAGATGTTTATAAAGACTTTGGATTTAAAGATTATAAGTTTAGATTATCATTAAGAGATGTTAATAATCAAGAAAAGTATTTTGGTAATGATGAGTTATGGACTAAGAGTGAAGATGCCCTACGTAATATTTTAAAGAATACTGGTGCTGAATATTATGAAGCCGAGGGTGAGGCAGCATTTTATGGCCCTAAGATAGATGTTCAAGTAAGAAGCGCTATTGGTCATGATGTAACATTATCTACTATTCAGTTAGATTATCAATTACCAGAGAGATTTGAGCTTGAATATATTAATGAAGATGGCGAAAAGGTAAGACCAGTAGTAATTCACCGTGCAATACTAGGTTCACTAGATAGATTTATTGCTTTCTTATTAGAAGAAACTAAGGGTGTACTTCCTTTATGGCTTGCACCTGTCCAAGTAAATATTATTCCAGTTAATAATGAGTATCATTTAGAATATGCGAAAGAAATTAGAGATTTATTAGTAAAAAATCATATTAGAGTTAATTTGGATGATAGAAATGAGAAACTTGGTTATAAGTTAAGAGAAGCGGTAATGAAGAAGACATTATATAATGTAGTTTTAGGTGATAAAGAGATTAATAATAAAGAAATTTCTTATCGTATGTATGGAAGTAGTGAGACTATAACAGTTTCTCAAAGTGATTTTGTTAAATTAATAACGGATGAAATTGCTTCTAGAACCTTAAATAAGTAATATTTGCTAACAAAAATGCAAAAACTGCAATAAAAGCCTTGCAAACGGCATAAAATATGGTATAATCTTAATTGTTATTGAAGAGGAAAGAAATTTGTATCCACAAATTCACCTGATTTTCAAAGGAAAATAGGTTAATGCCATAAAACTTAAATTTGGTTATATAAAGGTGGATACTAGGTATCTGCCTTTTTGATTAGTGGAGGTGCGTTTATATAGCAAATGTAAAGAATGATATGCCTATTAATGACGAGATTAGAGTTTCGGAAATGATGGTCATTGGTCCAAATGGAGAACAACTTGGAGTAAAAAAAAGAAGCGATGCCCTAACTTTAGCCAGTTATGCCGGATTAGATTTAGTTTTAATGAATGGATCTAATACTCCAGCCGTAGCTAAAATTATGGATTACAATAAGTATCGCTATGAAAAGAAGAAAAAACTTAAGGAACAGCAAAAGAAACAAAGAGAAAGCAACAAAGAAGTAAAAGAGTATCAATTATCAGTTACTATTGATATTGGGGACTTTAATACAAGAAAGAAGAACGCTAAAGATTATTTGCTTAAAGGACATAAAATTAAAGCGTCTATTCATTTTAGAGGAAGACAAATGGCTCATACTGAACTTGGCCTTGATGTCTTAAATCGTTTTGCCGAAGAATTAAGTGATGTAGCAACTATTGAAGAAAAACCAAAATTAGAAGGCAGAAATATGTATATGCTATTAGCACCAAAAAAATAATATAGAATTTGAAAGGAGTATATATTATGGCAAAGAGTAAACAAAAAACTCATAAAGCAAGTAGTAAAGTTTTAACAGTAAAGAAAAATGGTACCGTAACTTATAAGAAAGGTAATGGTAATCATAAAACAGCTAAGGATTCAGCTAAACAAACAAGACAAAGAAGAAATAAAGGAACACTAGCAAAAGGAGATAGTAGCAGATTAAAATCTGTTATCTAATCATGGAGGTGAATAAGTAATGGCAAGAGTTAAAGGCGGAAACGTTTCTAAGAATAGAAGAAGAAAAGTTTTAAAAGAAGCAAAAGGTTATTTTGGAAGTAAACATAGACTTTACAAAACTGCTCAAGAACAAGTATTCCATAGTGGAGCTTATGCATTCAGAGACAGAAGACAAAATAAGAGAAATTTCAGAAAATTATGGATTACAAGAATCAATGCTGCATGTCGTGAAAATGAAATTAGTTATTCTAAATTTATAAATGGACTTGCAAAAGCAGGTATTGAAATCAATAGAAAAATGTTATCAGAAATGGCAATTGATGATCCTAAATCATTTACAGCATTAGTTGAAACTGCTAAAAAAGCTGGATCACAAGTTTCAGGACCTGTGCCACTACCAACTGAAAAACAAGTTGTGACAATATTAAGAGCTGTTCACAAATACAAAGATTCTAGAGAACAGTTCGAAATAAGAACTCATAAGAGATTAATAGACATAACTAGTCCAACACCTAAAACTGTAGACTCATTAATGAGATTAGATTTACCAGCTGGTGTAGACATAGAAATAAAATTATAATATTACATTATAATAGACAACACCTAAGATACGGTCCTATAAGGTTGTTATCTTAGAATGATTACCAACAAGGTAATCCGCTGTAAGAATTATAGGAGGTGCTAATATGAAAGGAATATTAGGAAAAAAAATAGGTATGACTCAAATATTCACTGAACACGGTGAAGTAATACCTGTAACAGTAGTTGAAGCAGGTCCAGTAGTTGTTACTCAAATAAAAACAACTGAAAATGATGGATACACTGCTATACAAGTTGGTTTCCAAGATGCTAAAGAAAAATCTTTAAACAAACCACAAAAAGGTCACTTAGCTGCTGCTAACACATTAAAAAAACATTTAAAAGAATTTAGAGTAGACTCTGTAGAAGAATACACAGTTGGACAAGAAATAAAAGCTGATTTATTCGCTGCAGGTGAATTAATAGATGTTACTGGAATAAGTAAAGGTAAAGGATTCCAAGGTCCAATAAAAAGACATGGACAATCAAGAGGTCCTGAAACTCACGGTTCTAGATACCACAGAAGACCAGGTTCAATGGGAGCTTGTTCTTACCCAGGTAGAGTTTTCAAAAACAAAAAATTAGCTGGACACATGGGTAGCGTTAAAGTTACAGTTCAAAACTTAGAAGTAGTAAGAGTTGACGCTGACAAAAACTTTATATTAGTTAAAGGTGCTATACCAGGAGCTAAAGGTTCAGTAGTAACAATAAAAGAAGCAGTTAAAGCTTCTAAATAATTGACTAACCTAAGAAAGGAGGAATCACAATGCCAAAATTAAACGTATTAAATATACAAGGACAAAATGTTGGTGAAATAGAATTATCAGATGCTGTATTCGGTGTTGAAGTGAATGAGCATGTATTATACGAAGTTGTAAAAAACCAACTTGCTAATAAAAGACAAGGTACTCAATCTGCTAAAACTAGAGCAGAAGTTAGAGGTGGCGGAAGAAAACCTTGGAGACAAAAAGGAACAGGTAGAGCTAGACAAGGTTCTATAAGAGCTGTACAATGGATAGGTGGAGGAGTTGCTTTTGCACCAAAACCAAGAAGCTACAGATACACATTACCAAAGAAAGTTAGAAGATTAGCTATGAAGAGTGCTTTAACTTCTAAAGTTCAAGCTAACGAAATGATAGTATTAGATGCTTTAACAATGGATGCACCTAAAACTAAAGAATTCGCTACAATATTAAACAATGTAAATGCTGCTAAAAAAGCTTTAGTAGTAATGGCTGAAAAGAACGAAAACGTAATAAAATCAGCTGCTAATATACCAAACGTTGAAACTGCATTAGTTAACACTATAAATGTATATGACATATTAAAATATGATTCATTCATAATAACTACTGATGCTGTTAAAAAAGTGGAGGAGGTGTACGCATAAAATGACTAATCCACATGATATAGTTATAAGACCAATAGTTACTGAACAAAGTATGGCTGATATGGCTGACAGAAAATACACTTTTGTAGTTCAAAAAGGAGCTAACAAAACTGAAATAAAAAAAGCAGTAGAAAAAATATTCGGAGTAGATGTAGAAAAAGTTAATACATTAAACTACGATGGAAAAGTTAAAAGAATGGGTAGAAGCATAGGAAAAACTGCTAGCTACAAAAAAGCAGTAGTTAAATTAACTGCTGATAGCAAAGAAATAGAATTTTTCCAAGGTATGTAATACTTAAGAAATAAAGGAGGGAAAATAAGATGGCTATTAAAAAATTTAAACCAACTTCTCCTGCCTTAAGAGAAATGACAGTTTTTATATCTGATGAAGTTACAACTAACCAACCAGAAAAATCTCTTTTAGTACCTTTAAAGAAGAATTCTGGGAGAAACGTTCACGGAAAAATAACTGTTCGTCACAGAGGTGGAGGAAACAGAAGAAAATATAGAATAATAGATTTTAAAAGAAATAAAGATGGTATTCCAGCAAAAGTTGCTACAATAGAATACGATCCAAACAGAACTGCTAATATAGCATTATTAAACTACGCAGATGGTGAGAAAAGATATATACTTGCTCCAGTAGGTATAAAAGTAGGAGATACTTTATTATCAGGACCAGAAGCAGATATCAAACCAGGTAATGCATTAGCATTAAAAAACATGCCAGTAGGTACTGTAGTTCATAACATAGAGTTAAAAGCTGGAAAAGGCGCTCAATTAGTTAGATCTGCAGGTGTTTCAGCTCAATTAATGGCTAAAGAAGGAAACAAAGCATTATTAAGATTACCATCTGGTGAAATGAGATATGTATCAATAGAATGTAAAGCTACTATAGGACAAGTTGGTAACGTAGAACATGCTAACGAAACTATAGGTAAAGCAGGTAGAAAAAGACACATGGGTATCAGACCTACAGTAAGAGGTTCTGTAATGAACCCTAACGACCATCCACACGGTGGTGGTGAAGGTAGAGCACCAATCGGTCGTTCAGGCCCTTCAACTCCATGGGGTAAGCCAGCAATGGGATTAAAGACAAGAAAGAAGAACAAGCAGTCTAATAAGATGATCGTAAGAAGAAGAGACGGCAAGAGCATTAAATAGTTAATAAGGAGGTATGACAATGGCTCGTTCATTAAAAAAAGGACCATTCGCAGATGAGCATTTACTCAAGAAGATAGATGCTATGAATGCAAGCAATAGCAAAGAAGTTGTTAAGACCTGGTCAAGACGTTCAACAATTTTCCCATCATTCGTAGGTCATACAATCGCAGTTCATGATGGAAGAAAGCATGTACCTGTATATGTTACAGAAGACATGGTTGGACATAAGCTTGGTGAGTTCGTAGTTACCAGAACCTACAGAGGTCATGGTAAAGACGAAAAGAAGGGTAGAAGATAATATTTGGAATATTTGAAAGGAGGACTAAATCATGGCTAAAGGACATAGATCCCATGATAAGAGACTCAGAAATGAGAATAAAGATACCAGACCATCAGCTAAGGTATCATATGCAAGAGTGTCAGTAACAAAGGCTTGTTTCGTATTAGATGCCATCAGAGGTAAGGATGTTCAGACTGCACTTGGTATTCTGGCATACAACCCAAGATATGGTTCAAGTGTTATAGAGAAGCTGTTAAAGTCAGCAATCGCAAATGCTGAAAACAACAATGGACTTAAGGCAGAGGACCTTTATGTAGCAGAGTGCTACGCTAACAAGGGACCTACAATGAAGAGAGTTCATCCAAGAGCCCAGGGTAGAGCATATAGAATCGAGAAGAGAACAAGTCACATCACAATCGTGCTTGACGAGAGATAGGAGGTAAATAATGGGACAGAAAGTTAATCCTCATGGTTTAAGAGTCGGCGTTATCAAAGATTGGGATTCAAGATGGTATGCTGACACAAAGAATGATGAATTTTCTAACAACCTTGTAGAAGATCATAAAATCAGAACTTATTTAAAGAAGACACTTTACAATGCAAATATCTCAAAGATCGAGATCGAGAGAGCTGCAGACAGAGTAAAGGTTGCATTATATACAGCTAAGCCTGGTGTTATCATCGGTAAGGGCGGAGCTGGAATCGAAAAGATCAAAGCAGATGCACAGAAGCTTACAGATAAGAAGCTGTTCATCGATGTAAAAGAAATCAAGAAGCCGGATGCAGACGCACAGTTAGTAGCTGAGAACATTGCAGCACAGCTTGAGAATCGTATCTCATTCAGAAAAGCAATGAAGTCATGCATGAGCAGAACAATGAAAGCCGGAGCGCTTGGTATCAAGGCTTCATGTTCAGGACGTCTTGGTGGTGCTGATATGGCTAGAACAGAGTTTTACAGCCAGGGAACAATTCCTCTTCAGACACTTCGTGCTGACATTGATTATGGTTTTGCTGAAGCAGACACAACATTTGGTAAAGTTGGTGTTAAGACATGGGTTTACCATGGTGAAGTACTTCCTGTAAAAGGAAAGAAGGAAGGAGCGGATAAATAATGTTAATGCCTAAGAGAGTAAAGCGTCGTAAGCAGTTCAGAGGAACTATGGCTGGTAAGGCACTTAGAGGCAATAAGATTACAAACGGTCAGTATGGTTTAGTAGCACTTGAGCCTGCATGGATCAAGTCAAACCAGATCGAAGCAGCCCGTATTGCGATGACAAGATATATGAAGCGTAGTGGTAAAGTATTTATCAAGATCTTCCCTGATAAACCAGTTACAGCTAAGCCGGCTGAAACTCGTATGGGTTCAGGTAAGGGAGCACTTGAGTACTGGGTAGCAGTTGTTAAGCCAGGCAGAGTTATGTTTGAGATTGCAGACGTACCTGAAGAAGTAGCAAAAGAAGCTTTAAGACTTGCTATGCACAAGCTTCCACTTAAGTGTAAGATCGTTTCAAAAGAAGAATTAGAGGAGGTAGCAGGCAGTGAAAACTAAGGACTATATGAACGAATTAAATGCTAAATCTGTTGATGAGCTTCAGAACGAATTAGTAGCTGCAAAGAAGGAATTATTTAACTTAAGATTCCAGAATGCTACAAATCAGTTAGAGAACACAAGCAGAATCAAAGATGTAAGAAAGAATATTGCAAGAATACAGACAGTTATAGCCCAGAAGGCTAATGCTTAATTATCTTAGAAGGAGGAATATATTGTGGAAAGAAATCTGAGAAAAACACGTGTAGGTATCGTTACAAGTGACAAGATGGACAAGACAATCGTTGTTTCTATCGTAGATAATGTTAAGCATCCTCTTTATGGAAAGATCGTAAAGAGAACTTACAAGTTAAAGGCTCATGATGAGAAGAATGAGTGCAATATTGGCGATAGAGTAAGAGTTATGGAGACAAGACCTTTATCAAAGGATAAGAGATGGAGACTTGTTGAGATTATAGAGAAGGCTAAATAAGGAGGCAAATAAAATGGTTCAGCAGGAAACAAGACTTAAAGTTGCTGATAATACTGGTGCCAAAGAGCTCCTTTGCATCAGAGTTTTAGGCGGCTCAGTAAGAAGATATGCAAATATCGGCGATGTCATCGTTGCCTCAGTTAAAGACGCAACACCAGGCGGAGTTGTTAAAAAAGGTGATGTTGTTAAGGCCGTAGTAGTAAGATCAAAGAAGGGCGCTCGTCGTAAGGATGGTTCATACATCAAGTTTGATGAGAACGCAGCAGTTATTATAAAAGACGATTTAAATCCAAGAGGAACACGTATCTTTGGACCAGTTGCAAGAGAGTTAAGAGACAAGAAGTTCATGAAGATTGTCTCACTTGCACCTGAAGTATTATAAGGAGGTGTAGACCATGGCAACATTAAAGATTAAGAAAGATGATATGGTACAGGTTATTGCCGGCAAGGATAAAGGCAAAGAAGGCAAGGTCCTTCATGTTGACAAGAAGAACGGTACTGTAGTCGTTGAAGGCGTAAATAAAGTATTTAAGCACAGCAAGCCAAGCATGGCTAACCAGGCAGGCGGAATTATCGAAATGGAAGCTCCAATGGACATCT
>OGPT01003241.1_pt1 | contig 11965 bp, 13 predicted proteins | sample 1552951 | NCBI WGS metagenome assembly OGPT01 (sample SAMEA2580224, study PRJEB22360) | human gut metagenome | biome: human gut; feature: human-associated habitat; material: faeces | place: Denmark | collected 2008/2010
CTGCCTCAGCGGCAACGACAAGGCCTTCCGCATCTGCTTCTATGATTCCTACCAGGGCACCGCAGCCGCCAACTACCTGAGCGAGAAGAACCTGGCCACCGAAGTTGGTGTCCTGTACCAGAGCGACAGCGACTACTCCACCGGCCTGTACAGCTCCTTCGTCGCCGAGTGCGCTGATCTCGGCATCAACATCGTCGAGACCCAGACCTTCACCGCCTCCACCAGCACCGACTTCTCCACTCAGGTCAACGCACTTGTCGATTCCGGCGTCAAGGTCGTGTTCATCCCCTTCTACGCTGAAGAAGCTTCCACCTTCCTGACTCAGGCCAAGGGCAAGTTCGCCGATGACGTTTACTTCTTCGGCGCCGACGGTCTTGACGGCATCCTCGGCAAGGTCGAGCAGGATGTCTCCATCGCAAACAATGTTCTGATGCTCACCCCCTTCGCAGCTGACTCCACCGAAGAGAACGTCCAGTCCTTCGTCAAGGCTTACGAGGCTGCCTACGGCGCAACTCCCGACCAGTTCGCAGCTGACGCATACGACGCAGTGTACGTCATCAAGGCCGCAGTCGAGAAGGCCGGCAGCACCTCCGGCGCAGCTCTCGCGGCAGTTATGCCTGAGCTTGAAGTCACCGGCGTAACCGGCACCATGACCTGGGACGCCGACGGCAACACCAACAAGAACGCCAGCGCCATCCTCTACTTTGACGGCGTAGGCAGCGTCTTCGGTGACTGATAAAATCCGCTACATCTCATCCTCCATATAATATATTCCCCAACTCCGGCGAGGCCGGAAAACAAGCCCCTATGTCCTCCGGGTATCCGCCCGGAGGATGGGCGCTGTAAAGGAAGACCGATATGACTCATTTTATTCAAACTCTGATAAGCGGCCTGAGCCTGGGCAGCATATACGCGCTCATCGCTCTGGGCTATACAATGGTGTACGGCATCGCCAAAATGCTTAACTTCGCGCACGGCGACATCATCATGATCGGCGCGTACGCGGGCATAGTTACTGTCAATCAGCTTGGCCTGCCTCCGATAGTCGCGGTCATCGTCAGCGTCGTGATCTGCGCGGGGCTTGGTATGCTGATCGAATTTCTGGCCTATAAGCCTCTGCGTCAGGCGCCGCCGCTGAGCGTGCTCATCACCGCCATCGGCGTCAGCTACCTGCTGCAGAACCTCGCCCTGATAATCTTCGGCTCCCAGCAGAAGGCCTACCCCAGCCTCATCGAGCTCTCCAGCTTCACTATCGGAGGGGTCACGGTGGACGGCATCTCCGTCCTGACCCTGCTGATGACGGCGCTGATCATGGTAGTGCTTAGCTTCTTCATCAACAAGACCAAGCTCGGCAAGGCGATGCGCGCCGTGTCGGAGGACAAGAACGCCGCGTCCCTCATGGGCATCAGCGTCAACCGCACCATCACCCTCACCTTCGCCATCGGCTCCGCGCTCGCGGCCTTCGCAAGCATTTTCTACGGCATGTCCTATGTCTACATCAAGCCCACCACCGGCGCGATGCCCGGCATCAAGGCCTTCACGGCCGCAGTTTTCGGCGGCATCGGCTCAATCCCCGGCGCAATGCTCGGCGGCATCCTGCTCGGCATGATCGAGCAGTTCTCAAAGACCTATATCTCCACGCTCTGGGCCGACGCCATTGTGTTCGGCGTTCTGGTTCTGGTGCTGGTCGTCAAGCCCACCGGCCTGCTGGGCAAAAATATTAACGAGAAGGTGTAACGATGAAGAAAAAAGTTAAGCTCAATCATGACGTCGTCACCTTCGCGCTCGTCGTCCTGCTCTATGCCGTTGTCGCGTTTCTGCTTTACAGCGGCAGTCTCACTCGCCAGATAGCCAATATGCTCATCCCGATCTCGGTGTACATCGTCCTCGCGGTGTCGCTGAACCTTGTCGTCGGCCTGCTGGGCGAGCTGTCCCTCGGCCACGGCGGCTTCCTGTCGGTCGGCCTGTTCTCCGGCTGTCTGGTCGCTATCGCGCTGTCTGCCACGTCGCTGCCGCTCTTCGTTCGCCTGCCGCTGTCGATGATTGTCGGCGGTCTCGTCGCAATGGTGTTCGGCTTCATCGTCGGCCTGCCCGCGCTGCGCCTCAAGGGCGATTATCTTGCGATCGTTACTCTGGCCTGCGGCGAGATCATCAAGAACATCATCACCAACCTGAACATCACCGGCGGCGCGCTGGGTCTGGACACCTCCTCCATCTACGCCGGGGCGAAGGACCTTCTCCCCTACGGCGCGGTGCTGGTGCTGCTGACGGTGGCGGTGATGCTGAACCTGAAGCGGTCCAAGTACGGCCGGGCCATCATGGCCATCCGGGACAACCGCATCGCGGCGGAGTCCGTGGGATTGAACGTCACATGGTACAAGCTGGCGGTGTTCGTCATCGCGGCGTTCTTCGCAGGCTGTGCCGGCGTGCTGTACGGCCACTCACTGGCCAACATCAAGGCAGCTGCCTTTGATTACAATATGTCCATCGAGATCCTGGTCATCGTGGTGCTGGGCGGCATGGGCAGCGTGCCGGGCTCCGTGATCTCGGCCATCGTGCTGACGGTGCTGCCGGAGGCGCTGCGCGAGGTGGCGGACTACCGTATGCTGGTGTATGCCATCGTGCTGATCCTGGTGATGCAGGCCACGAACAACCCCACGATGAAGCGGTTTTTTGCCTCTGCTAAGGAAAAACTGACCCCCGGGCGAAAGGAGCGTGCGGCGCTGTGACGACGAAAACGAAATTGGTGAAGCGCCAGTCCTCCGTGCTGCTGCTGCCGGAACGGGACATCGACAAGTCCCCGGTGCTGGAGTGCGTGGGGCTGGGTGTGACCTTCGGCGGGCTGAAGGCGGTGGAGGACTTCGATCTGACCATCGGCCGGACGGAGATCGCGGGGCTGATCGGCCCCAACGGCGCGGGCAAGACCACGGTGTTCAACCTGCTGACGAAGGTGTATCAGCCCACAGCGGGCGCTATCCTGCTGGATGGCAAGGACACCCACAGCATGACCACCGCACAGGTAAACAAGGCCGGTATCGCCCGGACGTTCCAGAACATCCGGCTGTTCAATGATCTGACGGTGGCGGAGAACCTGATGGTGGCCATGAACGACTCGGTGCGCTACGGGCTGGCGGGCAGTATCCTGCATTTCCCCAGGTATGCGCGGGAGGAGCACATCGCCCGGGAACGGACGGAGGAGCTGCTGAGCATCTTCCACATGGAGAGTCATGCCGATGAACGGGCGGGCTCGCTGCCCTACGGCGCGCAGCGGCGGCTGGAGATCCTGCGGGCGCTGGCATCGAACCCGTGTCTGCTGCTGCTGGACGAGCCGGCGGCGGGCATGAACCCGTCGGAGACGGCGGAGCTGATGGAGAACATCCGAAAGATACGGGATACGTTCCAGATCGCGGTGCTGCTGATCGAGCACGACATGAACCTGGTGATGAACATCTGCGAGGGTATCTGCGTGCTGAACTTCGGGCACATCATCGCCAAGGGCACACCGGCGAACATCCAGGCGGACCCGGCGGTCATTGAAGCGTATCTGGGACGGAAGAAGGAGGCGAGCGCATGAGCAGCGTGCTGCAGGTGGAGAACATCAATGTGTACTACGGCAGCATCCACGCGGTGAAGGACGTGTCCTTCCACGTGGAGCAGGGCGAGGTGGTGACGCTGATCGGCGCCAACGGCGCGGGCAAATCCACCACGCTGAACACCGTGGCAGGGCTGCTCCGCAGCCGCACGGGAAGCGTGCGCTTTATGGACGAGGAGCTGCGGCACGTGCCCAGCCACAAGCTGGTGGGGCGCGGCATGGCTCTTGTGCCGGAGGGACGGCGCATTTTCCAGCACATGACGGTGCAGGAAAACCTGGACATGGGCGGCTATTGCCGGGGCGGCGACCTGAACGCAGACATCGAGAGCGTGTACGAGCGCTTCCCGCGGCTGAAGGAACGGCGGAAGCAGGTGGCCGGGACGCTGTCCGGCGGCGAGCAGCAGATGCTGGCCATGGGCCGGGCGCTGATGAGCCATCCCAAGCTGCTGATGCTGGACGAGCCGTCCATGGGTCTGGCGCCGCTGCTGGTGGAGCAGATATTCGACATCATTCGACAGCTGCACGCCGACGGCACCACTATTCTTCTGGTGGAGCAGAACGCACAGGCGGCGCTGGCGGTGGCCGACCGGGGCTATGTGCTGGAAACGGGGCGCATCGTCACGGAGGGCACCGGCGCGGCGCTTCTGGAGAGCGACGCCATCAAGAAGGCGTATCTGGGCGGATAAGCATATGAAAAAAGACCGGCGGGTGCCGGTCTTTTTTTACGCCGTCAGATATAAGAAAACTTTATAGGATAACGGGCATTTACGCTTCGCAGGGGCAAAACAGGCGGGTATAATGGTATTCGTAAATATACAGCACTTTGAAGGGCTAAAGGAGGGATGGTATGGCACGGTATGCGCCGGACCCAGCGCAGCGGGTGACGGTATTTCTGGGCGAGGCCGGGTGCGGCAAATCTGAGCTGGCGGTGCAGTGGGCGCTGACGGCGGCGGAGCGTAGACGGGATGTGCATTTCTTCGATCTGGACCAGACAAAGCCACTGCTGCGGTCAAGGGACGCGGCGGCCCTTTTGGAGGGCGCGGGGGTGACGGTGCACTTCGAGCAGCAGTGTGCCGACGCGCCCACGCAGGTGGGCGGACTGGTGCCGCTGCTGCTGGACAAGAGCAAGAGCGTCATTCTGGACGTGGGCGGCAACGATACGGGTGCGCGGCTCATCGGCGGATACGCACACCTGCTGAAGAGCGCGGATGCATGGTTCGTGGTAAACCCGTACCGGCCCTGGTCGGGGACGGTGGCGCACATCGACGGGACCCTGAGCGCCGTGCTGAAGGCAGCGCGGCTGGGCCTGCCGCGTTTTTTGCTGAACCCCACGCTGGGCATCGGCACCACGGCGGAGGAATTCTTAGTGGGTGTGGAGCAGGGGCTCCGGCTGCTGACGCCCTATGTAAAGGTGGAGGCGGCGGCGGTGTCGGAGACGCTGCTGCCGGAGGTCGAGGGCCGGACGGAGCTGCCGCTGCTGCCCCTCACACCGCGAATGACCGTCCCGGAGACGGGACTTGATGAAGGATAAGGAGGCATTGAAATGGCGCAAGTCACCATCCGCACAGAGAGCTGCAAGAGCTGCGGCTACTGCGTGAAGTTCTGTCCCAAGGGCGTGCTGGCCGTGGGACACGAGGTCAACTCCAAAGGCTACCCCTTTGTGGTGGCCGCACACCCGGAAAACTGCATCGGCTGTGCCATCTGCGGACGTATGTGTCCGGACGCGGCCATCGAAGTGTATAAATAAGGAGGCGGGAGCATGGCAAGAGTATTTATGAAGGGCACTGAGGCCATTGCTGAGGCAGCGGTGCGGGCAGGCTGCCGGTTCTTTGCCGGCTATCCCATCACGCCGCAGAACGAGATACCGGAATATCTGGCACGGCGGCTGCCGGAGGTAGGCGGCAGCTTTGTGCAGGGCGAGAGCGAGGTGGCGTCCATCAATATGGTGTACGGCGCCGCCGGTACCGGCACACGGGCCATGACAAGCTCCTCCTCCTGCGGCATCAGCCTGATGAGCGAGGGCATCAGCTTCTGCGCCAGCGCACGGGTGCCCATCGTATACGTCAATGTACAGCGGGGCGGCCCCGGTATCGGCACCATCCAGCCGGCACAGCAGGACTACACCCAGGCCACCAAGGCCAGCGGCAACGGCGGGTTCAGAATGCGGGTGTTCTCTCCCTCTACCGTGCAGGAGGCAGTGGACATGACCTACGCGGCCTTTGACTACGCACAGCAGGACCGGAACCCGGTGCTGATCCTCACCGACGGCGTGATGGGCACCATCATGGAGCCGGTGGCGCTGCCGCCGGAGCGCTCCGCCGAGGAGGTCAAGGCACTGAAGGACCAGTGCCGCCCCTGGGCGGCGGTGGGTCACGATTCCTATAAGGAGCCCCGCGCCACCATCGATGCCGGGCGCTGGGACACCAAGGAGCAGGAGCGCAACTGCAAAAGGGCCGAGGAGCTGTACAAGAGCTGGCCCAGCGAGGCGGAGACGCTGTATCTGGACGACGCCGAGGTGGTCGTCACCGGCTACGGCATCTGCGGACGCATCGCACGGTCCGCCGTAAAGCTGCTGCGGGCCGAGGGGTACAAGGTGGGCTTCATCCGCCCGAAAACACTGTACCCCTTCCCTGCCGATGTATACGCGGGGCTGGACTTTGACAGAGTCAAGGCCATTCTGGATGTGGAGATGGGCATCCCCGCCCAGATGGTGGACGACATCCGGCTGGCCATCAACGACCGCTGCCCCATCGAGACGTGCCTGCACGCAGGCGGCGAGATCATGGGACGCGGCGAGGTCATGGACGCGGTCAGGAAACTGCTGGAACGATAAGGAGGCGTCGGACATGGAAAAGGTATATGCAAGAACAAAAGGCATTCAGCCCGACATGGTGGACGGCTTCTGCCCCGGCTGTATGCACAGCACCCTCTTCAAGCTCATCGGCGAGGTGCTGGAGGAGATGGATATGCTGGACAAGTGCACCTGCGCCATCGGCGTAGGCTGCTGCGGTCTGGGCATGGGATACTTCACCTACGATTATCTGCTGGCCGCCCACGGGCGGGCCTGCGCCGTGGCCACCGGTGCCAAACGCAGCAATCCCGACACGCTGGTGTTCACCTATCAGGGCGACGGCGACCTGGCCTCCATCGGTCTGGCTGAGACCATGTCCGCCGCCAACCGGGGTGAGAATATCTCCGTGATCTTTGTGAACAACGGTATCTACGGCATGACCGGCGGACAACTGGCCCCCACCACGCTGGTGGGCATGAAGGCCACCACCGCGCCTAAGGGGCGTGATCCTAAAGAGCACGGCTACCCCATGCATGTGTGCGAGATACTGAACCAGCTGACAGCCCCCTACTATCTGGAGCGCACCAGCTGCAACAACCCCGCCAATGTGGCCAGGACGAAGGCGGCCATCCGAAAGGCATTCCAGAACCAGCTGGACGGCAAGGGCTTCTCGCTGGTGGAGATCGTCACCAGCTGTCCCACCAACTGGGGACTGGAGCCGCTGGAGGCGCTGGGCTTCCTGGAGGAAAAAATGTTCAAGGAGTTCCCCCTGGGGGTCATCCGGGACAAGGATAAGGAGGGCGCGTGATGGAACGAAATCTGATGGTCGCCGGGTTCGGCGGACAGGGCGTGATGACGCTGGGCAAGTTCCTGGCGGAGGCCACCTGCGAGAGCACCGACAAAAATGTGACGTTCTTCCCCTCCTACGGCGCGGAGCAGCGGGGCGGCACCGCCAACTGCTATGTGGTCATCTCCGACGACGATATCGGCGCGCCGCTGGGCGATCAGATGGACGATCTGATCGTCATGAACGACCCCAGCCTGAGCAAGTTCCTGTACAAGCTAGTGCCGGGCGGGACGCTGTACATCAACAGCTCCATCGTCAAGAGTGAGATCACGCGCACGGACATCAAGGTGGTAAAGGCTCCGGTGACGGAGCTGGCGCTGGAGATGGGCAGTGCCAAGGTGCTGAACATCATCATGCTGGGTGTGTACGTGGGCTATACCCAGGTGGTGCCGGAGGACGTGGTGTGGCGCACCATAGAGCACAAGCTGGGCAAAAAGCCGGCGCTGCTGCCGCTGAACCGACAGGCCTTTGATCTGGGACTGAAGCTGGGTCGGGAGCAGCGATAAAAAGGGCTTGATTTTTACCCTTTAAAGCGTTAGAATATGCCATCGGCAAAAACAGGCGGCCTCCCTGCCGGGGAGGCCGCGGACACATACTTCAGACAAGGAGGAAACGCTGTGTACTACCAGGTATCAAAGGAATTTTTCGATAAGCTGCCCAACGCCTGCTTCGGCGCGGTGGCGGTGCGCGGGCTGGACAACACCCATGACATTCCGGAGCTGGAGAAAATGCTGGCCGGGAATGTGGCGGAGTGCGAGGCCTATTTCACCGGCAAAAAGCCCAAGGAGACGGAGGATATCCTGCCCTACCGGGCGGCGTTCACCGCCCTGGGCATCAACCCCAACAAGTTTATGTGCTCCATCGAGGCGCTGCTGACCCGTATCGCCAAGGGCAAGGGCTTCCCCCACATCAATGCGGCGGTGGACCTGGGCAACGCGGTGTCCATCAAGCACAGGCTGCCCATGGGCGCGCACGATCTGGACACCATCGCAGACGGGTTGGACGTCCGGCTGGCGGAGGAGGGCGACACGTTCATCCCCTTCGGCTCCACCGAGGAGGAGGCTCCGGACGTAGGCGAGGCGGTATATGCCTGCGGCCACGAGATACGGACCCGGCGGTGGACCTGGCGGCAGTCCGAACGCGGCAAGATCACCGAGAACACCAAGGCCATCCTGTTCCCCATCGACGGTTTCTCCGACGTGAATACGGCGGAGGTACAGGCGGCGGCGGACGAGCTGGTGGCGCTGCTGAAAAAGTATTTCGGCGAGGGGCTGGAGATCGAGACTGGCACCGTAACGAAGGAGCAGCCGCGGTTCGAATTCTTCAAATAAGCAAAAAAGAAACGCCTATGGGCGTTTCTTTTTTTGCTTATTGGTCCGCGTCGGCGGCGGCACGAAGGGCACGGAGGAAGGAACGGACCACCGCGTCGCCCTTGACGCCGGGGCGCAGGGCCACGCCCAGCTCGCGCCCGCAGGGCGGGTCCATGGTGCGGACGGTCAGGTCCTGGCGGGCGTAATAGTCCAGCTCCAGCCGGGAAAAAACGGTGCTGCCCAATCCGGCGGCCACGGCGGCCAGGACAGAACGGTTGTTCATACGGTCATCGGTGTAGACGGGCTCCACGCCGGCACGGGTGAACACGCGGGTGGTGTCGGTGTTGGTGCCGTAATCGGGGATGATAACGGCACGGCCGGCAAACCAGATCACGGGCACGGGGTCCGGTACATCGCTGTCCGGCGGCAGAACGGCCAGAAAGGGATCGTCACAGAGCCTGATCCAGTCCATATCCGTGCCGGTGAAGCGCTTGTCGGTGACACCCAGCTCCACACTGCCGTCGCGGAGCCAGTTGTCCACCTGCATGGGGCTGCCGGAGATGACGCTGACGGTGATCTGGGGATACTCGGACTTCAGCGCCGCCACGGCCCGGGGCACCCAGCGGGTGGAGACGGTATCCAGCGCCGCCAGGCGCAGGGTGGCCTGCTGGGCACACTTGCAGGCGTTGATCTCGCCGTTCAGGGCATCGTAGACCTGCAGCAGCCGGTGGATCTTGGGCATGAGGGTCTTGCCCGTCTCGCTGAGGCGGACGCCGCTGTAGCTGCGGTCCAGCAGGCGCAGGCCGATCTCGTTTTCCAGGCTGTTCATCATGTAGGTCAATCCCGCCTGGGAATAGCCCAGCGTCTCTGCGGCGCGGGAGAAGCTGCCGGCCTCCTGAATGACGGCCAGGGCCTGTAATTTTTGGATATCCATGGCGGCACCACCTATAAAGAAAACTGATAGGTATACTATGGCGCAGGGCAGGTGGTTTGTCAAGAGGGACCGCACGGTTTGGGTGAACGAATTCGGTGAGAAATAAGAGATATCGGCATGATCGGAACCCCCTACCCGGGTTGCGTCGTGGAGAAAATTGAGGTATGATACACCATATAAAATCGCGGGAGGCAGGACATGGGCGCTGACGGGGCACGGAAAAGAAAAATAGCGGTGATCGCGGCGCTGGCTGCGGCGGTGTTGCTGCTGGCCCTGCTGGAGCTGCTGGTGGGGTCCTCCGGGATGTCGGTGCGGCAGTGTGTTTCGGCGCTGTTCGGCAGCGGGGACAGCGCGGCGGTGCGGATCATGCAGCACATCCGTCTGCCGCGGCTGCTGGCCGCCGTTATTGCCGGGGCGGGGTTATCCGTATCCGGACTTATCATGCAGACGGTGCTGGGCAATCCCATGGCCTCCCCCGCCACGCTGGGCGTGTCCAACGCGGCGGTGTTCGGCGCGAACCTGTCCATCATCGCGCTCTCGGGCGGGTTTCTGTCCACCGGCAACAACCTGACCAGCTATACGGCGGGAGCAGACCCCTTTGCCACGTCGGCGCTGGCCTTTGTGTTTGCGGCGGGCTCTGTGCTGGTGGTGCTGGCGCTGTGCCGGCTGCGGGACTTCTCCCCCAACGTGGTGGTGCTGGCGGGTATCGCACTTGGCTCCGTGTGGACGGCGGCCACCACGATCTTGCAGTTCTACGCCACGGATGTGGGACTTTCCGCCGCGGTGATCTGGAGCTTCGGCGACCTGGGCCGCGCCACCTACCACACGGACTGGATCATGCTGGCCGTGGTGACGGCGGGCACGGCACTGGCCGCGCTGCTGTCCTGGCGCTATAACGCCCTGCTCAGCGGCGGGGACGCCGCCTGTGGCATGGGCGTCAATGTACCTCTGCTGCGGTTCGTCTCACTGCTGACCGCCTCCTTGATGACGGCGGTGTGCGTGTCGTTTCTGGGTGTCATCGGCTTTGTGGGCATCATCTGTCCCCACAGCGTCAAGCGCCTGCTGGGGCAGGATCACCGCTGGTCTATCCCCGCCTCCGCCCTCAGCGGCAGCCTGCTTCTGTTGTTGTCGGACACCCTGTCCCGCAGTCTTGGCCGCGGCTCAGCCCTCCCGGTGGGGGCCATCACCTCCCTGCTGGGCGCCCCGTTCTTCCTGATCCTTCTCTTTTCCCGAAAGGAGGCGTCATCATGCTGACCATTCAGGGACTCAGCTACCGCTACGGGCGGCGCGGCGCACCGGTGCTCAACGGAGTGGACCTGACGCTGGCGCGCGGCGAGATCGGTATTCTGCTGGGCCGCAACGGCTCCGGCAAGACCACGCTTTTCAGGAACATTCTGGGTCTCTGCACCCCCGACTCCGGCTCCATCCGTCTGGACGGGCTGGAGATGACTTCCCTCTCTCCCCGCCGTCGGGCGCGGTACATCGCCTGCGTGCCTCAGGACATCTGCTTCGGTGCGCTGACGGTGTTCGACTCCGTGCTGCTGGGCCGGCTCTCCCGCTTCGGCCTTCAGGCCGGCGCCGCGGACCATGCGGCGGCATCGCAGGTACTGGAGGAGCTGGGTCTCTCCGCCCTCTCCGACCGGAACGTGACGGAGCTCTCCGGCGGTGAGCGGCAGAAAGTAGCCATCGCCCGGGCGCTTGTGCAGGAGCCGCAGCTGCTGGTGCTGGACGAGCCCACCGGCAATCTGGACATTGCCAATGAGCAGCTGCTGATGCGCCTTGCCAAAAAAGCGGCTCAGGAGCGGCACATCGCCGTCCTGAGCTCGCTCCACGACCTGAATCAGGCCCTGTCTCTGGGGGACCGTTTTTTCTTTCTGAAGGACGGCGTCATCACCTGCACCGTCCCGCGGGATGGCGTAACGTCCGGCATCCTGCGGGACGCCCTGGGCGGCGACCTGCGCCTTGTGGAGGTAGAGGACGAAAGGATCGTTCTCCACGGCCGCGCCACCTGACGCTCATACCCTCCGCCACAGCATGCGGTTGTCCGCAAACTCCGCTGCCACGCGGCCCGTTTCCTGCAGCCATGTGAGATAGGACCGCACCGTGCTGCCTATCAGCGCGTACTGCTGGAAGCTCATGGCCATGCCGTAATGGTCGAACAGTCCCTTCAGCAGCTCCTCGAATGTCGCCGGCTGGGCGCACAGCGCCGTGATGCGCTCTCCCCCCTCCAGCACCGCGTCCATATTGTACCGCGCCAGCGGCGCGATGTCCTCCGTCACCTCGGCGTGGGCTGGCACAAAGGCACGGGCCGTCATGGCCGCCACCCGCTCCAGTGTCTCCAGGTACGCGGCCACATCGTAGATGTAGCCGATGCGGTACTTCTCCAGCGTCTCGCGGCTGGACACGCAGTCCGCCAGATACACCACATCGTCCGCGGTGCGGAAGCCCACCATCTCCATGCAGTGGCCCGCCAGCGGCAGCAGCTCCATCC
>OGPT01003247.1_pt1 | contig 11950 bp, 10 predicted proteins | sample 1552951 | NCBI WGS metagenome assembly OGPT01 (sample SAMEA2580224, study PRJEB22360) | human gut metagenome | biome: human gut; feature: human-associated habitat; material: faeces | place: Denmark | collected 2008/2010
TAGATGCAGTTGTTTTAGGAAAAGAAATTAATCTAGATGATATGAATGATGATGCACTTGAATCATTTATAATAGGTGCCTTAGTAGCTGGAGAATTAAACTTTTATAATAGTAGTGTTTCAAATACTATTTCTATAATTCAAAATGGTAAGAAGATAATAGTATCTTCAAGCAAATTAAAAGATGTATTAACTAATATTCTGAAGGAAAAAACATCGACAAGCAATTCAACAGCAGATTTAACAACAAATGATATAAAAACTTTTGTAATAGATGAAAACAATACTGACTGGTATGCTAATAAAGAAATAAAACAAAATATACTAAATTTAGATTCTAAATCTTTTGTTGATTTTGTTGAAGAAAATAGTAGTTTAATTAATGGAATGGATTTTTCTAGTTTATCTGAAGAAAATAAGTTTCAGTACTATATATTTTTAGAACAGTTAGTTTCAAAGTTTGGAACAGAAAATAGTCTTAAGGAAAATATATTGAATGCTAGAAAAATAGAGTCATTTTTTCCAACAGATGTTGATGCAAATTATCAAGAAAAAATTTCTAATTTAAGAAATGAATTATATCAAAACTTTAAAGCAAGCAATACTGAGGTTGAAGCAGTTGTTTCTAAACTATTTGGGACTGAAGTAGTAAATAATGCTATTGAAGGATTGTTATTTCCGATTTATACTGCAAAAGATGCAGACGGAACGTATGAGATAAACTATAAGATAGGAACAGAAGAATATAGTAGATATGTTAATTTTTCTGATTCATTTGAATTTAGTAGATTTATCACAGAAAATATTACAGATATTATGAATAATAATTTTGAGATTATTTCAAAGGAAAAAATAGATTTAGCTTCAAAGTATAACATTAATTCTGAGGGTATTTATACAATATACTATTTAGAAAATGGCAAGAAAAAACAGACAAACTATTATTCATTTAAAACTTCTGATAATAAATTTGATTTTCCTAATGCCTCTGATATTTCAAAACTTCTAAATGCAAAAGATATTAAAATAATAGATATTAAAAAAAGTCATTCATCAAATAGTTTTTCTGAGATTTCTTCATTTTTATCACAGGAGAATCGAGATAAGTATGTTGAAAATACATTTTATAATTTCTATTTGAATAATATGAATAAGCCTTCAAATATGATACGAATCAGCTTAAATAAAATGGTAAAGACTTTAAAGAATTCTGGTTATAGTATTCAAAAAATATCGTCACTTTTAGATGAAGCTAATATTAAAGCAATTAATGATTCGGGAATTTTTGAAACATATATTCCTGAGCTTAACTTGAGGATACAAATGCAAGATAATATGAATATTAATATATCTAATGAGCTTAGGGAATTAAAAAGTTTACCAAAAGAAATTCAAAATTTAGTTTCTGGTAAAACATTTGCATATTTAAAAACTCCTGATCCAATGGATTATTACTCGGCAGAATGTTACGGAATAAAAAACTTTTCAAGTTCAGCTTCTACGTTTGGTGATGGTAATATGACATTTTTTAATGGAAAAGGTACTAAGTCTGCTAAGGGAACAATGACACATGAAATTGGACACACGTTTGATAAAGTATACGCTAGTAAATTTGATAGTACTTCAAATAGAATAAGTACTTCAACGGTGTGGAAAGAAGCTATGAATGCAGATGAAAAAATAACTAATAAAACAGCTGTTACTGATTATCCACGTTCTGTTAAAGAGGGAGACAGAAGAGCAATAGAGGATTTTGCAGAATCATTTATGTTGTATTATACTAATCCTAATAAGTTAAAAAAGTATAAGAATAGATATGAAATATTAGAAAAGATATTACCGAAAAATTAGTTATATTAAGAAAGGATTGTTGAAAATGCCAAATGAAGAATATGTTTTTACAAGAACAACTTATGAACCTAATAAAACACCAAAAGTATCAAGTAGTGAAATTTATTATTATGATAGGAATGGTGATCCTACTTCTAGTGAAAATGCTACTTCTTGTAGAATAGTTGAGTTTGATTCAAATAATGAAATAGTAAGAGAAACGTATGGAAATATTGAAAAACAGGTAGAAGAAGCATACAATGACAGTTATACTATGAAAAGATAAAATTTAGATTACAATAATTCTGAAAGTAGGAATGATAATGGCAAATATAGAAATTAATGTTGACAATAAAAAATATACAAAGTCTAGTGATAATAAAAAATTGATAAAGACAAATACTTTAAAAGAAAAGGCAAGTGCAGATGTAGAAGAAGTGGATTTAGATAGTGAAACATATAATGTTGAATCTACTAAAATTGATACAATTAATACAGATAGTGCTAATGAAAATTATAATATGTCGAGTAGTGAAATTAAATCATTGACTAAAAAATTAAAAAAAGTAAAGAAAGAATATATTAAAAATTATGAAGATTTAGAAGTTAAATATATTGATATTAGTAATAAAGAATGGTATGAAAATGGAGTATTGACAACAAATCCAACAACAAATTTACCATATACTCCAGAGGAATACAAAAACCTTTTAATGACAAATAACAATATAATGACAGAAGACGAATTAGCAAAAAATAAAGCTCTTAAGAGCGAAATAGATGTTTATAGTAAAGCTTATGAAAAACAATTTGAACAAATAATGGGAATTAGCTACAGTGAATATAAAGAACTTAAAGAGTCATATAAATCAGATTTAACTATATTAGATAATACAATAAGTTCACTAAGTTCATTAGCAAAAGAACAGAATTATAATGAAGTACTAGATACAGATTCTTTTAAGTCATATATGAGTACTAAAAGTAAGATGACATTTAGTGATTTAGAGAAGAATTATAATGAATATAATAGTAAATCTGCTGATATAACAGAAAGTGCTGAAGCATCAATAAATATGTATGATACTTATAATCCGATGTATATTATTGAGTATGCTGAAAAATTAGCAGAGCAAGAAAAATTCGATATAACAGATGTCTTAGAGAAACAGGTACAATCATACCAATATGATTTAAGTGATTTTTATGAATATTATAAAGTAATGACTGATGATGAGAAAAATTTATATTCATATTATTTTGAAACAAAAGGTAGAGAAGCAGCCGAGAAGTACTTTAATGATATGAAAGATTCTTGGAATAAGAAAATAGCGTATAATAGATTTCAAGAAGATGTAAGTGATCTAGATTTAACAGATGAAGGAGCTGTAAAAGAAAGTATAGACAATATATTAAATGTTAATGTAGATGGTATAGGTGATGGAATTAATCAGTTTATGAGTGGTATAGCCAATAGTATAATTAATAATAAAGAAATAACTATTGAAGAATATAAAACCATGTATTACTTATCATATTTAGAACAAAATTCAAAGATATTATCGACTTCATATAAAGTAGGAACAGCTACAGGAAATATGTTACCATCTGTAACAGCTAGTGTATTAACAGCCATAATAGCACCAGAAATAGCACCTAGTATAAGTCAAGGCTTGATAGGAGTATCATCATTTGGTAATTCTAAACATAATGCCTTGATTCAAGGATATTCACTTCCAACATCAATACTTTATGGAGTAATGTCAGGAAGTTCAGAAGTATTATTTGAAAAATTTGGTGGTATTATAGGTATAGCAGATAATCCAGGAAGTAATGCAATAATTAGAGCTTTAAAAGAAGGAGTAGAGGAAGGAGCTCAATCATATATTCAAGCAGGAATAGATGCAGTTGTTTTAGGAAAAGAAATTAATCTAGATGATATGAATGATGATGCTAAAGAGTCATTCATAGTAGGTATGCTTGTTGCTTATACTACAAATGTTTATTCAAAAGGATTATCTGATAGTATAAACTTCATTCAAAATGGAGAAAAAATAAGTATATCTAAGGAAGAAATATTAAATTTGTTGGATAGTAAGATAAATGATAAAAGTTTAAATGCCGTAGATAAGAATGTGCTATTTATTAATGATATGTTTGATTCTATACTAAATAAATTTAAGGTTAACAATAAATCAAGTTCCTCTAAAGAAAGTATTTCTTTAAATTCAACAATGGATAGTATAGTAAGTGATTTATATAAAAATGGTTATAATGCTTGGGTGAGAATTGGTGAATATTATAATAGTGGTAATATAGAATATATTCCAGAAAATTTAAGATCTACCATTAAAGAAATACCTAAAAGTGAAATTTATAATTTTTTAACATCAGCGGAAGCTAATACTAAATATGGAACTAATTACGCATCACCATTAGATAGTGTGATAAGTACCATAAATAATGAAGGTTATAATGGATGGAGTAGATTATATAAATACTATGAAAGTGGAGATATAAGTTATTTACCAGAAAGTGTAAGATCAACTGTTGAAAATATTTCTAAAGATGAAATTTATAACTTTTTAGTATCTCCTGGAAATAACTATAAGTATGGTACTGACTATATGACAAATATTGCCAAAATAGTTAGTAAATTAAACAAAGAAGGTTATGATGGTTGGAATGTAATTAGTCAGTATATTAAAAGTGGAGATATAAATTGTATTCCCAAAAGTGCCAGATCTAAGATTATGGATATTCCTAAAACTAAAATTAGTAGTTTCTTATCTTCACAATCAGCTTATTATAAGTATTCTAAAGGTACCTCTCCAGTTAGATCTATGGAAGAATTTGAGAGTACTTTGAAAACTCCAATTACTGATGAAAATATTAAAAAAATGGTGGAAAAGACTTATACTCGTGAAGGATATAGTGAATATTTTAATTTTGTTACAATGCAAACAGATAAACAAAAGTTGTTACCATCTCAAGCACAAATAACTAGTTTTTTGAATAGATTCTCTGGTCCAAATTATACTAAAGAAGAACAAGCAACTTCATTTTTACATATTTATTCATCTGACTTTGATCTTGGAGCAACCGCTAAAAGATTATATGTAAATGCCGATTATGATGTTACACTTAATTTTATGGAACAATTTGCTAATAAGTGTGAACAAAGAAATATTCCATTCTATTTTAAAACTGCTGACTTTAAAGCAAATGTGGGAGAAGGTTCTTTAATAAGAGATGAAAGTTTAGTAATATATTCTGATAATCAACACTTTTTAGACTATGTTAATATCTGTGATGAAATAAAGAGAGAGAATCCTGATATGAAATTTTATTCTCCTCCAATATTTACTGGTGTACATAATGAATATTTAGGCTATGGAGAAGAACCAGTTGGTGGAGGTGTATCATTTAATTCTGTGCGTGCACCATTAGTCATGAATGCTATTAAAAGTAGTATGGCGGAAATGAAAAAAATTTATAATACTAATCAAGAAGCTGATATCTTGAACTCTGCCAATTTGTATAAAGAATATAGAAACAGAATTTATCAAAAAATTTATAATTCTAGTTCTGGTTTCAACATTAATCCAAATAAATTTTATGCAAATTATGGTAACTAGTAGAAAGGAATGTTAATATGAATAACAGAATAAAAATAATGAAAAAAGTTATTTTAGTAAAGAAGAAACTGTTCCAATGGAACTAGCATCATGCTGTATAATAAAAACAATTAATAACTTATTAATAGAATCACAAGTTCCACCTAACATTATGTATGAAATTGATACTACAATTTTCTCTTTTGGAAAGAACTGTCAAGAATATAAAGAATTAAAAATAGCCTTTATAAAGGCTGCTTGTCAATTTATTGAACAAAATTTATATAAGACTGGAGAATAAATATGACTGATAATAAAGACATTAATCGACATAGTACCAGATAAAATAACATTAGAAAATGGAAAAGAATACTATATTGCTTTATCCATTGATATAAAATCAAAAAATTATGGACTGTTAATGAATACTAATAATAACTCTGATATATGTATAGTTGAAATATTTAGTGATGATGTTAGATTAGTAACTGAAAAAGATGAATTGCTACTTGTTATAGAGAAAATGAGTAAGTTGGTAACAACCTTTTATGATATATAATAATATAAATATTTTAATTCTTTTACAGTTAAAACTATATTTTATCAGTGCTTAAGTGACATTTCCCGGGAGTGTGCTGTATTTAATGTATATAATAAGGAGGTATATATGAACAATTGTCCAAATTGTGGCTCTAGTGTAAATCAAGGTGATGCTTTTTGTAAAGTTTGTGGAACAAAGCTACCTTTACCACAAAATAATATTTCAAATAATACACAACAATTTCAAGGAGTTAGTAACCAACAACAATCAATAAATATTCAAGATTTTCAACAAACAGGTTTTAATTCTTCTTTACAAGAATTACAAACATCTCAAAATAATGTAGCCCATACAAATGATATAATTAATGATGATGAGTTAATAGATTCATATATTGGTAAAAATGCCGATAAGTTGAAAAAAGGTAATTTTTCTGTCAATACCTTTCTTTTTGGATTTTTCTATACACTATATAGAAAAATGTGGTTGTTAAGCATTATATGGATAGTAGTCTGTATAATTGCTGATATATTTTTGCCATCTATTACTAGTTATGTGGCCTTGTTTATTAATGTTATTATTTCGATCCAATTTAAAAAAGTTTATTTAAAATATGTAAGAGAACAGGTTGATAAAATTAAAACAGAAAATCCTGGTAAGACAAAAGAACAATTAATGATGTTGTGTAGTCAAAGAGGAGGTACAACTTTGCTTCCTGTTATTATAATTGCCATTTTATATGCCATTCTTTTGGTTTTTGGAATTTTGGGTTCTTTGGATGAGATTGATAATAACAATACTGATAATACTAATAGTTCCTCAACAACTGTTGGTTCTACTGAAAAAATAGGTGACTTAAACATAACAATACCTAGTATGTTAATTGCAAATAGTTACTCTAATGATACTTATAAATCTTATAGAACTTCATATGATGTTACTGATTCTTGTAATTTAACATTAAGTATAAGAGATAATAGTTATTATAATGATGCAAAACAATACTTAGAAAAGAGTGTATATTATTCATCAACAGATACATATAGCGGTATAAGCCAAAAGAAATTAAATAATAATGTTTGGTACTATGTAGATGTTAATAAAAGTTATGTTCAAGAACATTATTATTCAATACTTAAAAACAAAAAAATTTACGAGGTGCAATTTTCTATTATTAATGATAATAATAAAACTTGTTCTTCGGCTTATAATACAGTTATAAATTCATTAAAGTTTAATTAATATTATGGTTGCTGAACTAACACTTTTTACTGTTTCAGTTTTACCTATCTTTCTTATTGGAATGTTTATTTATAAAAAAGATAGGGAAAAGGAACCTTCAGAATTATTGATGAAGCTATTTTTGGGAGGTATTGGATCTTGTTTTTTAGTTCTTATTTTAAGTTCAATCTTAGGTCTTATATTTCCTATGTTTTTTGCTGATACAAATGATCTGAATTTAATTGAGTTAGTTGTTTATGCTTTCGTTTGTGTTGCATTAGTAGAGGAGTTTTGTAAGTGGATTGTAGCTTACAAAATTTCGTATAATGATAAGGATTTTGATGAATTTTATGATGCTATTTTGTATTGTATGTTTGTAGCACTGGGCTTTGCTTGTTTTGAAAATCTGTTATATGTATATGAAAACGGCATTGGTACAGGAGTTGTTAGAACCTTGTTAGCAGTGCCTGGACATGCTTGTGACGGAATGTTTATGGGATATTATTTTGGGTTATCTAAACTCGGAGCTTTAAATAATAGAAAAGATTTAAAAATAAAAAATCTTGTACTAAGTATTCTTGTACCAACAATAATGCATGGTGTATATGATTACTGTTTATTTACTCAAAGAACAGTATTCATTGTATTATTTTTAATATTTGTTGTTTGTATTTATGTTTATGTATTTAAAAAGATAAAAAAAATATCTTCAATTAATAGAAGAATGAAATATAAAGATAATTATTGTCCCAATTGTGGACATATAGTAGATGGTAATTTTTGTCCGATATGTGGTAGAAAAAATGAATGAAAAAATTCAGTTATACTTGGTTAAACATTAAATAAAATTTATTGTTGATAAAAAAATAGAAATCATTAAAGGTGATTTCTATTTCTTTACCACAATTCTTTCTACTAGACAAATAATATAGTAGAAGAGAAAGGCAAAGACTCCTAGTAAAAATACAGAAGTAATAACTAAATTAATATTGAACACTTGACTACCATACATAATTAAATAACCTAATCCCTTTTTAGAAACAAGTAATTCACCCATGATGACACCTATATAGGCCATACTTGTATTGATCTTTAGATTGTTAATTATGTTAGAAAAATTACTAGGTAAGACAACTTTAAAGAATAAATCTTTCTTACTAGCCCCTAAACTCTTTAGTAAAGTTAGATAGTTTTTATCAGTTTCACTAAAGTCATGATAAATATTGATAATAGATAAGAATAGACTGATTAGTAAAGCCATAAAGATGATTGATTTAGTACTAGCTCCTACCCAAATAATAATTAAAGGACCAAGAGCTACTTTAGGAAGAGCATTAATAACTGTGAGATAAGGATCAAAAATCTTAGCAAGGCGTTTATTCCACCAAAGAATGGATGCAATTACTATTCCGCCAATAGATGCTAGTGAAAAGCTTATAATAGTTTCTAATAAAGTAACTTTAATATGAGTAAATAAATCATTACTAGCTACTAGTTTACCTAATGTCTTAAAAATAAGAGAAGGACTACTAGCAAGGAAAGTATTTATTACTTTAAATTTAGCAAATATTTCCCAAATAACTAGAAAAGAGATAAGTATCATAACTTGAAAGAAGATAATAAATATTTTTTCTTTTTTAATATTCTTTAAATACTTCTTTCTTTCATTAGATATGAACATCTAAATCCCTCCATATCTTATCATAGTAAATACTAAACTCTTTTTTCTTTCTATTTTCAAAAGGTGTACCTCTTTCTTCAAAGTTTATCTCATATATAGACTTTAAAGTAGCAGGTCTTTTTGTTAAGACAATAACTATATCACTTAAACTAACAGCTTCTGCTATATCATGAGTTACCATCAAAACAGTTTTACCTTCCTTTTTAATCATCTTATATAAGTCATCAGCAAGAGCCACTCTAGTCATAGCATCAAGGGCAGAAAAGGGCTCATCTAATAATAATATATCAGGATGAATTGCTAGTGTCCTAATAAGAGCAACTCTTTGAATGTAGTGAAGACACTTTTTTTCTTTTTATATTAATTTACAATTTTTCTTTAGTTTAACTTTATTTTTAACAGAGTTATTTGTTTTCTATTTGCTTATTTTCATCTATATACTGGTAGTTAAGTGCATTACCACTACTAATTACTGATTTACCTAAATTTTTTTCAATATCATCTCTAGCAACTTTAGCAGCATGTCCACCCATTTTAGCAATTTTTTTATTTTGTTCTAATCCATAAGGTTTGTGTTCTTTAGCAAGTTCACGAGTAGCAATTTCTCCTAAATCAGTAAGAGCAACTTCTATATCGGACATATTATCCCTTAAAGATTCTTTTCTAATTCCTTTATATGCTTTATACTCATTTGCTTTCATACCAGACCATTCTTTATATATTTCATTAGTAAGTATTCCATATTCATAATTTTCGGTAATACCTCCTTCTTTCCATATATCAGTAAGTTTGTTTCTATCTAGTATTCCTTTTAATCTAGCTTCAATCCATTTATCAGAATATCCTCTTTTGCGATAATAATTAATTGCTCTTTTAATTGCTATTTCAGGATCAAATACTTCATCAATTCTTTCACTACCTAAATTTGCTAACCACATTTTAAATGGCTCTGCCTTAGGACTAGGAATTGACTCAATAAGTCTTAAAATGTCATTTGTTTTCATGGCATCTCTTAATCTCATTTTTCCATCAGGTGCTAACATTTTCAACTGACTACAATTTGTAGTCACTTCACTACCTTCTTTTTTTAGTCTTGACTTCAATACTGACCAGTATTTTCTAGCATCTTTTGGGTTTGCTAAAGCATTTACAACATCAACAACACTAAAGTAATAATCTTCCTTTTCGCTATCCCAAACACTTCTAATTTCTTTATCTTCAAATAATCCTACGATTGTTTCTAGTTTTTCTTGATTCATTATTTATCACATCCTTTCATTCAAGATTTGGTTATGTAAGTAGAGATTATTCAAAATTCCATTTGATTTGAATATCTCTACTATTTGTTTCTTCATTTAACTTTCCAATATAGATTTTATCTATAAACTCATCTACAATAACTCTGTTTAGTTCTTTAAGTTCTTGGTATTTACTAAATATCTTTTCATTATTCTTTGAAGACTCTTCTTTCATTTGATAATATGCTATCTCATTATTTATTTCATTCAATTGATTACTATACATATCTTCATTCTTATTATAGTCTGCAATTAAATCTTTAAATTGTTCTGTTGTAATAACACCATTAACTTTATCTTCGTAAAGACTCTTCAAATAGTTTCTAGTTTTAGATATTTGTTTTTCAATATCTGCTCTTTGCTTTTCTAGTGAATTGATTTTACCACTAAATCTACTTGTTTTCTTTTTAGAATCTAATTCATTTAATTTCTCTTTATCATAAAATTTTTTAATCTTCTTATTAATTGCCTCTAACACTAAATCAGCAAGCAAATCATATCTAATAGATGCTTTATTTATACAATCATCATAACCATCACGATTATTAGAGCATACTAGATATTCGTGTTTAGCAGAGTTCTTTTTTCTCATATAATGCTCACATTCAAGACAAAATACTTTACCAGAGAAAAGGTGAACAATACCTGTTGATTTTACAGGCTTAGTTCTTTCTTTCATAGCAAGTTGCACTTTTGCAAATGTTTCTTCATCAATTATGGCTTCGTGCATATTTTCTCTACGAATCCATTCATCTTCAGGTTTATTAATTACCTTATGATTTTTATAACTAACAGTAGTTCTTTTTCCTTGAATTAAATGTCCTAAATATAATTCATTTTTTAATATTGTTTTAATAGCATTAGTATTCCATTTAATTTCTTCTCTAGGTCTATTACTAATTATATTTAATTTAATACCTTTTTTATATTTATAAAGAGAGGGACAAGGAATATTTTTATCATTTAAGTAATGAGCTATTCCTGTAAATCCCATACCTTTTAAATATAAATCATATATTTCTTTAACAACTTCACTAGCAACAGGATCAACAACTAACTTATTGTTATCTTCTTTAGATACTTCATAACCAAATGAGGCGAAAGGAGAAATGAATTCTCCTTGCTTCATTTTAGAATTAAAAGCACTTCTAATATTGTCCGAAACATCTTCTAAATACCATTCATTAACTAATCCATTTATTTGTCTTGATTTTTTATTACCACTATTGTCAGTATCTGCATTATCAGACAAACCAATAAATCTTATATTCCATTCTTTAAATTTATTGTTGATATATTTTTCTACAACTTCCATATCTCTTGAAAATCTAGATTGACTTTTACATAAAACTACATCTATCTTACCATTTTCACAATCTCTGATTAATCTTTCAAATTCAGGTCTATAAGTACCAGCACCTGATAAATCTTCATCACAATATTCATCTACTAATACAAATTGTGGATTTTTATCAATATAATCTAGCAACATATTTCTTTGATTTTTAATAGATTCACTATCATCATTTTTATTAAGTTTATCTCTATCTTCATTTGATAATCTTAAATAAATAACAACTCTTAATAATATCTTCTCTCTAACACTCTCCATTTCATTCATAACTATTACCTCCTAACTTAAGGCAATAATTACTTATCAAGTTAAACTTATAACCAATACAATTATACCATCTAATTACACTCATTTGTGCAAGTTTCCATAAATAATATAATATTTAACAACTTTTTATTTATAATCTCTT
>OGPT01003252.1_pt1 | contig 11941 bp, 14 predicted proteins | sample 1552951 | NCBI WGS metagenome assembly OGPT01 (sample SAMEA2580224, study PRJEB22360) | human gut metagenome | biome: human gut; feature: human-associated habitat; material: faeces | place: Denmark | collected 2008/2010
TAAACACAGATGCTACTATTGCTAATTTTTTTCTCACTATATCACATCCTAACTTAATAATTTAATATTATTTTAAGCCAAAATGGCTTAAAAGTCAATAAGCCATTTTGGAATATGATATCTTTCTTGTGAGGTAAAAATATGAATAGATTAAAAGAATTGCGTGAAGATAAAGATATTATTCAAAGTGAAATTGCCAAAGTTCTTGGTATAACTCAAACTGGATATTCTAAATATGAAGTTGAAACTAATGATATACCTACGGATGTTTTAAAAAAGCTTGCTCGATATTATAATACTTCAATTGATTATTTACTTTATTTAACAGATGTTAATAAGGCTTATCCTAGCAGTATTGTTGATAGAAAACGACACTAAATTTTATGCTTTTTTGCTATCAAAATCACACTTTTGCAGGCTTTTTTCAACTTTTTATCACACTTTTGCAGACTTTTTGGATGGTTTTATCACACTTTTGTAAAAACTAAACAGCATCCATTAAAAAAACTCCACTATCAGGAGTGAAGTTTCTTACTTAGAACAAGTATCTAAATCACTTAAATCAAGATTTTTATCGCCGTTAGCAACAAAAACATAATAATTATTACTTAATTCTTTTTTAGTATATACTTTATATTTAGTTTTATAGTATTTTTCATAATCTTTTATAACATCTTCATTGTCAGTTTTAATTATAGAATACATTCCTACTTTGAAATTTACACGATTAAAGTAGAAATCTACTTCTTTATCAGTTATTTTACTGTTATCTAAATCAGTAACGTCGTTTTCAACATCGGCAATATAACCACCTAGTATGTCATTTAAGCATTCTTCTTTAGGAGTATTATTACAATTATCTATGACATTTTCGTCTTTAGATAAGTAGATGTCTTTATCTCCTACCGTGGTATTGCATGCAGCTACATAATAAAGCTTTTTGTTTTTATCAGTGGCTTTATATAATTTAGATCCACCGTCATTGGCGGTACTTACTTCTTGCATATTGTTAATAAAATCTTCAATTGTTATTTCTTTGTTCTCTAAGGCTTCTTTTATATCTTTACCATTATATAAAACATTATATTTGGTAATAAAACTCTTATCTTGAAGTTCAATTATGGTATCCTTGTTATTATCTGTTATTTCAATTTTGCTTTCTAATTTAGATGTACACCCAGTTAATAAGGCTAAGCATAATAATAACCCTACTTTTTTCATATTATCACTCTTTTCTAACTTAATGATAACATAAAAGATAGATATTTACTATAGTTTTTTATACATTCTATAGATATCGTTATCTTTTTTATATAAGGCAATATAGTTATTTTGGTATGTTAAGGCAATGATGTCATCAGTATAGGAAAATGGTAATTTAACGCCGTTAGATACTTTGATATAGGTATTGTAATCTAGTTCTAACTTAGGATAGTCTTTAAATAGATAGTCATGAGTTATTTCGTGGTAATTATCTTCTAAGATAGATGATATTTTATCACTATTTTGGATATTGAAGTTACCTTGCTTAGTTCTTATTAAATCAGTCATGGTACCTAGAGTATTTAATTTTAGGGCAATATCTTCAATTATGCTTCTAATATAGGTTCCTTTAGAGACAACTACTCTAAATTTAATTGTATCGTCATGATATTCTAGAAGCTCGATATCATAGATATGGATAGTTCTTTTGGGTAGTTCAACACTTTGACCGGTTCTGGCGTATTCATAAAGTTTTTTACCATTTATTTTAACAGCACTGTAGATAGGGACAGTTTGAATGCTTTCGCCTAGCATAGAGTTTAGGGTTTCTTTTATAAGCGTTTCATTTACAGCGTAAGTCTTGGTTTCTAAAACTTGACCAGTAATATCCCCAGTATCAGTACGCATACCAAGACGCATGGTGGCAATATATTCTTTAGTTTTAGCAGTTAATAATTCAACAAATTTCGTATCTTCATTAAAACAAAGAAGAAGGACACCGGATGCTAATGGATCCAATGTCCCTGTATGTCCTACTTTTTTAGTATGAAAATGTTTACCTAAGATATTAACCACATCACGGCTGGTCATGTCTTGTTCTTTATAAACATTTAATATCATTTTTCGTCCTCATGAAGTTTGGCTATAATGTGTTCAATATTGTTACCATATTCGATAGATTCGTCAAATTTGAAAACTAATTTAGGGGTATGTCTTAAATCTACTTTACTAGCTAACTTAGTTCTTAAGTAACCACTGGTATCGTCATTTAATTCACGTTCTAACTCTTTTTTTGGTTTATCTTCGAAGGATGTGAAGTAGACTTTACAAAATGATAAGTCGTTAGTTACTTCACAGCCAGTAATGGTAAGATTTTTTAACACAGAATCACGAGATTCTTCTAAGATTATTTCACATAAAGCTTTATTAATATCGCTAGAGATTCTTTTTTGTTTAATGTTATTCATTATTTTTTAACCTCGACAATTTCGTAAGCTTCTAGAGTGTCGCCTTCTTTTAAGTCACTATAAGATTCTAAAGTGATACCACATTCAAAGCCTTTTTTAACTTCTTTAACAGAGTCTTTGCCTCTTTGAAGGCCAGCAATTTTACCGTCATGGATAACTATACCATCACGAATAACTCTAATATTGGAATTTGATTTGATTAGACCGTCAGTTACATAAGAACCGGCAATTTTACCAACTTTAGAGAAAGTGAAGATTTTTCTAATTTCAGCACTACCAATAATTTTTTCTTCGAATTCAGGGTCAAGCATACCTTTCATAGCAGCTTCCATATCTTCGATGGCTTTATAAATTATAGTATATAATCTAATATCAACACCATATTCTTTAGCCATTTCTTTAGTTTGCATAGAAGGAGATACGTTAAAGCCAATTATGATGGCGTTAGAAGCGTTAGCTAAAACAACGTCAGATTCCGTAATTGTACCGATATCACTACGGATAACTTTAACTTTAACACCTTCGACATCGATTTTTTGAAGGGCATTTTTAACAGCTTCTTCAGAACCTCTAACATCAGTTTTTAGAACAACGTTGATTTCTTTGATACCAGAGTCAATGGCACTGAATAAGGAATCTAGAGAAAGTGATTCTTTTTTAAATTTTTGATTTCTAGCGTCAGTTGCACGTTTTTCAGCAACTTCTTTAGCTTGAGATTCAGTTTCGAAACTCATAAACTTATCACCAGCAGAAGGGTTTCCTTGAAGACCAGTAATTTCAACTGGTGTAGAAGGTCCGGCTTCAACAACGTTTTGACCTAAATCATTTTTCATGGTTCTTACTTTACCATAGTTAGTACCAACAACGATTGGATCTCCTAAACGAAGGGTACCATTTTGAATTAGAATTGATGCTACACCACCAACATGTTTATCTAACTTAGATTCAATTACAGAACCGATAGCATAACGTTTAGGGTTAGCTTTTAGTTCAAGCATTTCAGCAGTTACGATAATGGTTTCTAAAAGTTCGTCAATGTTTTCTCCTGTCATAGCGGAAATTTTAACGAAAGGATATTTACCGCCCCAAGCTTCAGGGGTAATATTTAAAGCAGCCATTTCTTCCATGATTTTATCAGGGTTAGCACCTGGTTTATCAATTTTATTAACAGCAACAATAATTGGAACGTTAGCGGCTAAAGCGTGGTCTATAGCTTCTCTTGTTTGAGGCATAACACCATCATCTGCTGCAACTATGATAATTACGATATCGGTTACACTGGTACCACGAGCACGCATTTCAGTAAATGCTGCATGGCCCGGAGTATCTATGAAGGTTATTTTATTTCCTTTATAATCGATTTGATAAGCACCAATAGCTTGAGTAATACCGCCAAATTCGGTATCAACAACACGAGAATTTCTAATGGTATCTAAAAGCGTTGTCTTACCATGGTCAACATGACCCATAATTGTTACTACTGGAGGTCTTGGTACTAAGTCTTCTTTGGAATCAACGATTTCATATTCTTCAAAGTTAGTAATGTCTTGAGTAGTATCTTTCTTTAATGTCTTATTGTATTCTAAGGCAACGATTTGAGCCGATTCAAAATCCACAGGCATAGTTAGATTACACATTACCCCAATACTCATTAGTTTAGTAATTAGACTAGCACCACTACATTTTAGTTCGTCAGCTAATTCTTGAACAGTCATGTTATCATGATATAAAATAACATTGTCGTCACTAGCATTTTTCTTTAGTTTAGATTTGTTTTTATACATTTCTTTTCTTTTATTGAAGAAATCTTGTTTACTTTGTGCTAGTTCACTCTTTTTCTTTAGTTTTTGTTTTTTATTACCACTAGTGAAATCTCTAGTTAAGTTAGTTGTTTCTAAGATATCTTCGACTGCTTCATCAATAACATCTTCCTCTTCTAAGGATGTATCACTGGCAGTTGATATTAAATTCATAGTATTATCTAATATTATAATATCGTCTTCGCTTAAGGTATCAGTTGCACTTTTAACATTAATACCTAGTTCACTACATTTTTTTAAAATTTCTGCTACGGAACTTGATGTATCGCTAGCATATTCTTTTACACTCATCATATAAACGCACCTCTTTCTTAAATTATACTCTCTATTTCGTCATAAATACTATCTGGTATGGTTATTTCTAAGGCTTTATCTAAAGCTTTGGTTTTTTTAGCCTTTTCTAAAACTTCTTTACTTTTGGTTATATAAGCACCTTTACCATTTTGTTTTCCCGTTAAATCAACTAAAATTTGATTATCTTTCGTTTTGACAATGCGAAGTAAGTTTCTTTTATCAGTTTTTTCTTTTGTTACTACGCACATTCTTTGGGGAATTTTCTTCATTATTTGTTTCCTTCTTCTTGAATTTGTTCCATGGTTTTAACTTCAATTTTGTATTTAGTTAATTTAGATGCTAATTTGATATTAATACCTTTTTTACCAATTGCTAAGGATAGATTATCGTTATTAACTACGACTAGAGCTTCTTTTTTAGCTTCGTCTTTGATAGATACGATTACGTCTTTAGCAGGTGACATGGCACTTTTAATGAATTCTGCTGGGTCAGCACTGTATTTTACTAGGTCAACTTTTTCGCCATTTAATTCTTTTAGAATAGATGCGATACGACAACCTCTAGCTCCGATGCAAGCACCGATTGGGTCGATTTTATCGTTAGTACTATAAACAGCTACTTTAGAACGAACACCAGCTTCACGGGCAACACCATATAATATGATAGAGCCATCGGCAAGTTCAGGAATTTCTGATTCAAATAGTCTTTTTACGAAACCAAAATGACGTCTTGATAAAAGAATTAGAGGTCCTTTTGTTCCAGCTTCAACTTTAGTTACATAAACTTTGATTGAAGAGCCCATTTTTACTTCTTCACCAGGTATCATTTCACTTTTTGGCAAAATTCCACGGGCACGGCCAAGGTCAATATAGTAATTTCTTTGGTCTTCCATAGCAAGAAGTCCAACTAACATTTCGTCTTGTTTATTACCAAATTCTGCAACAACAGCTTCTTTTTCAGCTTCTCTTATTCTTTGAGTTACAACTTGCTTAGCAGCTCCAGCTGCAACACGTCCAAAGTCTTTTGGAGTTACTTCTTTTTCAATAGTTTCTCCTATTTGAATATTTGGCACTAATTCTTTAGCATCTTCAAGGAGCATTTGAGCATCAGGATTAATCTCAGGAGGTATTTCAACTTCTTTACCCTCTTCGTTAATTTCATATGTTGGTTCAATATAATCTTCTACTACAACATAATAAGAGATAACTTTAAATTCACCAGTTGTCTCATCAAAATCTACTCTAACGTTAGTTTTAGAGTCATAATTTTTCTTGTAAGCCGTTGCTAGGGCTTGTTTCATAGCGTCAATTATTAAATCCTTAGAAATACCTTTATCTTCAGTTATTGCATTTAAGGCCTTTAAAAATTCCATACCACTATCTATAATTGGTTCTTCTTTTTTCTTTTTCATACTTATCCTCTTTCCTTACTTATTACATCCAATATATAGGAGTCATCTATAAAGTCTAATTTATCAATTATGGGATTGATTATATTGGTAGCATCAACTATTTCATCTAGGTCAATACCATTTATTTTATCAAGCTCAATGGTTAGAAAATTATAGTTTCCTTCATTATGATATGTAATATCTGTTATTATTATTTCTTTTTGCTTTAATGCAGGTTCAATATTTTTTCTAATGTTTTCTAGTTTTTCTTGCATGTTTCCTCCAAATTATAAATAAAAGTGGGAATTTTCTGCCCACTTAAATCTGCAATTTCATTATAACACAGTTTTTGCTTTTTGCAATTATTTTTAGCAATTATTTGCGTATAAGCTCATTAATGTTATTTACGATAGTTTTGATAATAGTCAATTTCTTGAAGTTTTGATAAAATTAGGTCTAATTCATCTAATTCCTCTTGCTCTAGTGAATAATCGTCTAGGTGTTCGATAGCAAGACTTAGTTCTCTAATATTTTGATAGTTGGAGATATTAATATCGTATTTTTTTAAAATATTAATATCAGCCTCATCAATGATTATATTATTAATTTTCTTTAACATTATTTATTAAATTTCAACTCCGTACTCTTAATACCGCGACTGTGTTTAATCTCTTCCCATTTCATATTCTTAGTAAAGAGACACACTACGTTTATAGGTACCCAAGTTAGAATAAATAAAGCAAATAAGGCAATGGCGCTTAGAACGTTTTTGGCTTTGCGTTTATTGTATTTTAGGATAAAGAGACTGATTATGATACCACTGACATAAGTTAAGATGAAAAATACGGTACCAGAAGAAAATAAAGTTGAGAATAAGTCATATAGTTTAACATTGAATATTCTAAAGACGATAAGAGCAAAGAATTCCATTAAACATATTACTTGCACTATTGGAGCAATAAAGTTCATGAACATATCAAATGATGGTTGACTTCCTGTAGTTATGAAATGTTTAAGCAAATCTTTCCAATAAAGTCTAGCACATTGCAAACAGCCAACACTCCATCTTTTTCTTTGTTTCCAAGAGGCTTTGAATTCAACAGGCTGTTCGTCGTAAGTTATGGCATTTTCAACGAAAGCAATACGTTCGTCTTTTAAGGCACACTGTGCGGTAAATTCAATATCTTCAGTCATTGTGTAAGTATGAAATCCGTCTTTATCAATGATTTCTTTTTTTATCATAAAACCAGTACCGTTGATAGAACAAGATTGATTTAGAGTCATACGAGATTTATTAAAGAAGAAGTTTTGCATGTAATAAAATAAGGAATAAGAACCACTTATCCAGTTATCGCTGATGTTTTTACTATCTCTAAAGCCCTGGGCTACACGATACCCACAGCATAAGGTATCATTCATACGACTTAGAAAATCTGGGTGAACAATGTTGTCGGCATCAAATATGATATAAGCATCAATATCTTTATGGCTTTTTAGTTCATCAAAGACATAGCATAGAACCTCACCTTTAGATTTCACTTTTTTCTTAACGTCAATAACAATTCCACCAGCATTGCGGGCTACTTTAGCAGTATTATCAGTAGTATTGTTAACAGCTACATAAACATCATATAGTTCTTTGGGGTAGTTGCAATCAAGAAGAGATGTAACTAAATTACCAATAACTGCTTCCTCGTTACGAGCCGCAATTATAATAGCAAATTTGCTCTTGGGTTCATTAGGTAAAATACGGAATTTCTTAGGTTTGAAGAAACCATATAACCCAGTTAGGGAATAATATAAGCCATAAAATAATGTTAGGCAAAAAAATATATAATAAATAATTTGTATCATAATAAACATCCTTACTATATGCTCTTTGTTAAATATATTGTATCTTGTTTTGGGACATTTGTAAAGAATTAGTGTAAACCCATTAAATCACAAATTAGTCAAAAGCACTTATCGATAGAAAAAAGTTACCATCGTAACAAGGGTAACTTAAAGTTTCTTAATATAATCAATGGCTTGACGTAAATAATATTTTAGTTCTTCTTTTGATACAGTTTCGATATCTATATTCCATGTATCGTTTATATCATCAATTATTCTTACTTTTAAATTTAAATTTTTAAATACTCTTTTGTAAGCATCAATTCTATCTACTGGAAAGCCACATTTATCATATTCATTACTAAATTTAGTTTTTTTAAGAGCATGTAATTATTTATTTTTTCGGCATCTTCGCCAATAAAACAATAAAAACGTCCTAAGCGAAAGAGATAAAGACAATCTTTATTATTTTGTTTTAACATTTTATATTCGTTTACTACTTTACTCATTTAAATACTCCTAATTAAAATTTATTTTTGTTCTAATTTACTTAATTTATCAAGTTGGTTGCATTCTTCTTGGATTTTTTGGACGAAGTTATAGCAATTGGCATGTTTTAAATGGCCATAAAAATCTTTTAAATTAAGATTATGTTTGCGCATTTTACGTTTGATGTTGATTATGCAACGACGTCTTAGAAGAGTGTAATGTTCATGGATAACGTAGCCGCAAAAATTGCAACCAAATTTATTGGGGTAATATCTAGTTTTTTGATTTAATTCTAAGTCTAGTTTTTCAGTTAAGAAAGTTCTTATTTTAGCTAAAGCTTCTTGACATTCCTTTTTGGTTGGAAGTAAGAGAACGAAATCGTCCATAAAACGTAAGTAATATTTGATATGTAGTTTATGTTTAATGAAGTAATCTAGTTCACTTAGATAAATATTGGCAAAGTACTGGGATGTATAGTTGCCAATGGGTATGCCTTTAGACTCGCCATCGTCATAGATTAGTTTTTTAGTTAGCTCTAAGAGGTTTTCATCTTTAATTGTTTTATTTAAAATTTTTAAGAGAATGTCTTTATTTATTGAATAAAAATATTTTTTGATATCGCCTTTTAAGATATAGTATGTGCCGTATTTATTTTGCATGTGACGCATGTATTTTTGGGTTTGGGCATAACAAAGGTGGGTGCCTCGATCATTTATGCAGGCATAGGTATCTTTAATAAACTTGGGAATAAAGATAGGTTTTATAAATTCTTCAACGTACCACTGGTGAACAACACGATCACGATATGGCAATGATTTGATAATTCTTTCTTTAGGTTCATAAATTGTGAAGGTGCGATACTTCCCTAGTTTGTAGTTGTTAGTTAGTAAGTCATCATAAAGATTAGCGATGTTCGTTTCTAAATCCATTTCAAATAGAATAGTTTCTTTGCGGTCACGCTTGCCTTGGATAGCACGATAGTGAGCGTTGATTAAATTTTCAAAAGTAAGTTTTTTGAAATAAACATTTCTTAGTGTTTTAGGCATGCTTTTAACCATCCACCAGTCATGTTGCTTACGGAAGCAATTTTTCTACTCCAGGCTCCATAGTTATGCCCTGTTATATAATCACTTTTATAACTTAGGCGAACATAAAATTTTAAAGATTTTAATTTGCAATCTACTTTGTTTAAATATTGAATTCGTTCTTTTACGTCTCTTGATTTTTGGGCTAGTATTATATTTTCTAAGCCCTCGTTTAAGATTCTTTTGATATCACTTTCCACGCCATATATTTCCGTTTTAGGAAATTTTTTAGTTATTTGGTAGGAATAATATGTTAATTCCACATAATTTCTATATATTAATAAATTTTCTAAATCTGTATCCATTTTTTCTCCTTTTTACATAATTAAAAGCAACCTTCAAGTTGCTTTAAAAGAAAACGTCTAATGATGTTGTGAGATATCTAAAATTCGGTTTCTACTAGTTAGAATTTCTCTGTTTTTTGTTAACCTACTTATGTAGATTGGAATCGAACTTCAATGAATTAGGATATAAATATTTAGTCATAAACCTCCGATTTTGTGTTTTGAGAAAATATTTTTTTACTACCTCTAACCCATAGTGTCAAAGAAAGCACGGAGCGGAACGAATTATTCGTCCAGCCACCAGCATTGGTTCTATTAAAGTTGAACACGCCAGCATTAGTGCCGTTGTTGTAATTGCCACCACGATTAACCCAAGGTGCAGAGCTACCACCTTAGAACGTGTTTTAACGCAGTTCAGGTCCCAGCCATGTCTAAATAACATGACGCTTTAATTTTATCATAAAAACGACTAGTTAGCTAGTCGTTTTTTAAGAGTTAGCGTAAAGCTTTGAGAATATCTATAAATTCGATGTCTACTAGTTAGAATTTCTCTTTTAATTTTAACCTACAGATGTAGATTGGAATTGAACTTCAATGAATTATGATACAAATTTTTAATCAAAAACCCCTACTTTGTGTTTTGAAAAAAACATTGTTTGACTATCATTAATCCATAGTTTCAAAGAAAGCACGGAGCGGAACGAATTATTCGCATTGCCTCCAGCCCAATTACGATTGAAGTTGAACACGCCTGCACCTGAGCCGTCGCGATAATTGCCACCACGATCCACCCAAGGGTTAGAGCTTTAAAATCTCAGCAGTTTTGCAGTTCAAATCCCAGTCTATGAAGACAATATTATTGTATCACAATTTTGCATATATATTTCTATATTTTTAAGTTTTCTGGGCTAATATTTCTTCAACTCTTTCAATTGGAAAGTTTAGGCCATTTTATATATTTTCATTGGACATACTATTTTGCGACAATGATTTAATTGCACTTTATAATCCATGTTGCCATCCTTCACTTAAGCAACGCTTGCTCCACGTTTCAAACTACGAGCTTCGCCATCACCATAGCCCTCTTGATATTCATCAATAAGTCTATGCTCATAAAATGCCTTTACATCATAACCTCCATCTTATTTGTAAAACATTAACATACTCTATTTACTCCATTTAATGTATTTTTCTTTTTAATTTTAAGCTATCAGGATTAAGGATTCTTTCAACTTCTTCGATAGGTATAGACGTTATATTTGATATTTCATCATTAGATAACCCTCTATTAGATAAGCTGCCAATAATATTTGTTCTTTCTAACATTTGACCACGTTCCATCCCAATCTTTTGGCCACGTTCCATTCCAATCTTCTGGCCACGTTCCATCCCAAGCTTCTGGCCGCGTTCCATTCCAAGCTTCTGGCCACGTTTCAAACCACGTGCTTCGCCAACATCTTCGCCAACACCATATCCTTCTTGATACTCATCAATAAGTCTATGCTCATAAAAAGCCTTTACATCATAACTTCCATCTTCTTTGTAAAACATTAACATACTCTGATACACTCCTTCCAATGTTTTATCTTTTTTGACTATACGACTATTTGTTAAAATACTTTCAATATCTTTCACGCCTATCCTGGTTAAAGCTTTAAAATACTCGTATATTTCTTGTTTGCCTTTAGTATATTTGATAGTTTCTAACTTGTCAAGACAAACATAACTAATTTTCACAAATTGACTATTATTAAATTCTTGGCTAAAAGTAAAATCATACTTTATAAACGGCATACTTTTTAGCAAACTACCATATATGGCAATAAAGTATATTTTGATATCAGTATTATAAGTTTTTTTACCTCGTTTATCCATCGTTACGGAAAATCTAGAAACAGCTCGATTTTGATAGTCTAAATTTTTCAAATCAGTGTTTCTTGAATATTTGTTGTATGCTTCAATATCAACATAAGTGTTATCGTCAATTTTATAGATTAAATCGCCAACTCGATGTACTTCTATGGACTTTCTTGCCGATAGGTTTGGATCAATAAAATGACCCTTAACTACTTTTTCATACTCAAGATTGCAAATCCAAGAAATGATTTTAGCGGCATATTTTGGATTTTCAAGAAGTATTTTTTTGAATACAAAGTCAGTAATAATCACTGAAACTTCATTCATTTTTTGGAGAGTTTTTCTCATGGAGGATCACCTCCTTTCTAAGATGGGGAAAACTTACTCCCTCTACTACTCTTTATTACCGGAAAAGTGCCGATTTTCTTTTTTTTCTTTG
>OGPT01003260.1_pt1 | contig 11914 bp, 7 predicted proteins | sample 1552951 | NCBI WGS metagenome assembly OGPT01 (sample SAMEA2580224, study PRJEB22360) | human gut metagenome | biome: human gut; feature: human-associated habitat; material: faeces | place: Denmark | collected 2008/2010
GTGACGAAGCTATTTTGAAATCAGATGTAGAAGAGGCCCGTATGGATGCCTTGTATAATGGACGCAGATTTGACGGCGATCCTTATTGTGTAATTCCTGAAGAGATTGCCGTGCAGAAGTTGTTCTTGCATCAGGCAAAGTTGGATAGTATCGAGGTTTCCGAAGCGGAAATCATCCAGCGTGTGGATATGATGACCAACATGTACATCCAGCAGATCGGTTCCAGAGAGAAGATGGAGGAGTATTTCAATAAAACTTCCACCCAGATTCGTGAGACGCTGCGTGATAATGCACGTGACGGATTGACCGTTCAGAAGATGCAGCAGAAACTGGTAGGAGAAATCAAAGTGACTCCGGCAGAAGTACGCCGTTATTTTAAAGACCTTCCACAAGATAGTATTCCTTACATTCCGACACAGGTAGAAGTGCAGATCATTACTTTACAACCGAAAATTCCTATCTCGGAGATTGAGGATGTAAAAAAGACGTTGCGTGATTATACGGATCGTGTGACAAAAGGAGAAATCGACTTCTCTACATTGGCGCGTTTGTATTCGGAAGACAAGGCATCTGCCATTAAAGGTGGTGAATGTGGATTCATGGGACGTGGTATGATGGACCCTGCTTATGCGAATGTAGCGTTCAGTTTGCAAGATCCGAAGAAAGTTTCTAAGATTGTGGAGTCGGAATTTGGTTTCCACATTATCCAGTTGATTGAAAAACGTGGTGACCGTGTCAACACTCGCCATATCTTGTTGCGTCCGAAAGTATCGGAAAAAGAACTGACCGAGGCTTGTGCCCGTCTGGATTCTATTGCCGATGATATTCGTGCCAACAAATTTACATTTGATGATGCGGCTGCTGTTATCTCACAGGATAAAGATACTCGTAACAACCATGGTATTATGGTGAACATCAATGAAAATTCAGGTGTGACTACTTCTAAGTTCCAGATGCAGGATCTTCCTCAAGACGTTGCTAAGGTAGTGGATAAGATGAATGTAGGCGAAATTTCCAAAGCCTTTACAATGATTAATGAGAAGGATGGAAAAGAAGTATGTGCTATCGTGAAGTTGAAAGCAAAAATCAACGGTCATAAAGCAACCATTGCAGAAGACTATCAGGACTTGAAAGAAATTGTGATGGACAAACGCCGTGAAGAGATGTTGCAGAAATGGATTCTGGACAAACAGAAACATACTTATGTACGCATCAACGAAAACTGGCAGAAGTGTGACTTCAAGTATCCGGGTTGGGTCAAGAAGGACTGATGTAACCTTGCTTTGATTTTATATGCTGAAAACAAATAAGAAAAATAAACAACAAGACAGGCATAGATGGCTCCTTATAGGCTTTCTATGCCTGTTTGGTGTATGTCTTGTGGCGCAAAACAACAAGAAGCAACCGGAGAATAAAAAGACCAAAGTTTATCTGCTTCATGCTGATGAAGGTCAGGCGGATAAGTTGGCGCGTCCGGATGTGCAGGTATTGATTGGTAACGTGAAATTGCGCCATGACAGTATGTATATGTACTGTGACAGTGCACTGATTTTTGAGAAAACCAACTCTGTGGAGGCCTTCAGTAATGTACGTATGGAACAGGGAGACACTTTGTTCATCTACGGTGATTATCTTTATTATGACGGAATGACGCAAATAGCGCAGCTTCGTGAAAATGTGAAGATGATTAACCGGAACACCACCCTGTTGACAGATAGCTTGAACTACGACCGTCTCTACGACCTCGGATATTATTTCGAGGGAGGAACCTTGATGGATGAAGAGAATGTATTGACTTCCGATTGGGGAGAATACAGTCCTGCAACAAAACAGTCGGTATTTAACCATGATGTGAAGTTGGTAAACCCAAAGTTTGTGTTGACTTCCGATACATTAAGGTATAATACGGAAAGCAAAATCGCAGTTATTCTCGGACCTTCCAATATCGTCAGTGATAATAATCATATCTATTCGGAACGGGGATTTTATAACACAATGACCGAACAAGCCGAATTGTTGGACCGTTCGGTACTGACCAATCAGGGAAAGAAACTGGTAGGCGACAGTCTGTTCTATGACCGTATCATCGGTTATGGCGAGGCGTTCGATAATGTGAAGATGACAGATTCCATTAATAAGAATATGCTGACGGGTGATTATTGTTTCTATAATGAATTGACAGACTCCGCGTTTGCGACGAAACGTGCGGTGGCAATCGACTACTCGCAAGGGCCTGACAGTCTTTTTATGCATGGCGATACATTGCAGTTGGTGTCTTACAACCTGAATACCGATTCCGTTTTCCGGTTGATGAAAGCTTATCACAAGGTACGTATGTATCGTACGGATGTTCAGGGAGTATGTGACTCACTGGTCTATAATTCGAAGGATTCCTGTATGACCATGTATACCGACCCTATTCTTTGGAATGAAGGGCAGCAACTACTTGGCGAGCAGATCAAGATTTATATGAATGACAGCACGATTGACTGGGCGCACATCATCAACCAGGCGTTGACGGTGGAAATGAAAGATTCTATTCATTATAACCAAGTGTCCGGCAAAGAGATGAAAGCCTATTTCATTAATGGAGATATGCGTCATATTGAAGTGATTGGTAATGTGTTGACCGCTTTCTATCCGGAAGAAAAAGACAGTACGATGACTGGATTTAATTGTCTGGAAGGTAGTGTGCTTCATCTTTATATGAAGGACAAGAAGATGGAAAAAGGACTGTTTATCGGTAAATCCAACGGAACGATGTATCCGATGGACCAGATACCGCCTGATAAATTACGTCTTCCCACTTTTGCCTGGTTCGACTATGTCCGTCCGCTGAATAAGGATGATATCTTTAACTGGCGGGGTAAGCGTGCGGGTGATACACTGAAACCGACCACCGACCGGCGACCCAAAACAGAAAAGCGAAACTTAATAAATATGAAGTAGTATGGGAATGTTTAACTCAATGAGAAAGCCCCGTGGCTTTAATCATCAATACATTTATGTAGACGAGCGGAAAGAAAAGCTCGCAAAGATGGAGGAGAACGCCAAACGTGACTTGGGGATGCTTCCGGAAAAGGAATTTAATCCGGAGGATATTCGCGGTAAGTTCATTGAAGGTACTACGCATTTGAAAAGAAGAAAAGCGAGTGGCCGCAAACCGGTCTCTTTCGGAATCATACTGATAATCATTGCTTTCCTTCTTTATCTGTGGCATTATTTGGCGACAGGAAGCTGGAACTTTTAATTATTAATTTACGAAGAATGAGCGATATAATTCATTTGTTACCTGATTCGGTAGCTAACCAGATTGCTGCCGGTGAAGTGATACAACGTCCCGCGTCTGTCATCAAGGAGCTAGTGGAGAATGCGATTGATGCAGATGCACAAAATATACATGTATTGGTGACTGATGCAGGTAAAACCAGCATTCAGGTGATTGATGATGGAAAAGGAATGTCCGAAACGGATGCCCGTCTTTCTTTTGAGCGACATGCCACTTCCAAGATACGTCAAGCGGCGGATCTGTTTGCTTTGCGTACAATGGGATTTCGCGGAGAGGCATTGGCTTCCATCGCTGCTGTGGCACAGGTAGAGTTAAAGACACGTCCGGAATCGGAAGAATTGGGCACGAAACTGGTGATTGCAGGCTCTCAAGTGGAAAGTCAGGAGGCTGTGTCCTGTTCTAAAGGAAGTAACTTCTCTGTAAAGAACCTATTCTTTAATGTACCTGCCCGTCGTAAATTTCTAAAGGCTAATTCAACGGAATTGAGTAACATCCTTGCCGAATTTGAACGGATCGCTTTGGTGCATCCGGAGGTTGCTTTTTCGCTTTATAGTAATGATTCGGAGTTATTTAATCTTCCGGTATCACAATTACGTCAACGTATCCTTGCTATTTTCGGTAAGAAGCTCAACCAGCAGTTACTCAATATAGAGGTCAATACTACCATGGTGAAAATCTCCGGATATGTAGCCAAGCCGGAGACAGCCCGTAAGAAAGGGGCGCATCAGTATTTCTTTGTCAACGGGCGTTATATGCGTCATCCTTATTTTCATAAGGCAGTCATGGAGGCTTATGAACAGTTGATTCCCACTGGTGAACAGATTTCCTACTTTATCTATTTCGATGTAGATCCGGCTAATATTGACGTGAATATCCATCCGACAAAGACTGAAATCAAGTTTGAAAATGAACAGGCTATCTGGCAGATACTTTCAGCATCCGTGAAGGAGTCGTTGGGTAAATTCAGTGCGATCCCTTCCATTGATTTTGATACGGAAGATATGCCTGACATTCCGGCATTTGAGGAGAAAATATCTTCCGAGCCTCCGAAGATACATTATAATACAGATTATAATCCGTTTAAAGTTTCTGCCGGTGGCGGTGGTGGCGGATCGTACAGCCGTTCGAAAGTGGAATGGGAAGATTTGTACGGAGGGCTGACGAAAGCCAGTAAGATGAATAACCCGCAACCGGAACCCGAAATGGATTGGGAAGACTCTTCTATTGGCGGCCAACCCGCTTTCGTTGAAGAAAAGATGGAGACGGTCACCTCTGCCGCTTCTTCTACTTTGTATGCCAGTGAACCGGTGATAGAGAAAGGAAATCAGCATTTGCAGTTTAAAGGGCGGTTTATTTTGACTTCAGTTAAATCCGGTTTGATGCTAATCGATCAGCACCGGGCACACATACGGGTACTTTTTGATCGTTATATGGTACAGATCCAACAGAAACAGGGGGTATCACAAGGCGTCCTGTTCCCGGAAATCTTACAGTTGCCGGCTTCGGAAGCAGCTGTACTGCAAAGTATTATGGATGATTTGTCTGCAGTCGGTTTCGATTTGAGTAATCTGGGAGGCGGTAGCTATGCCATTAATGGTATTCCTTCGGGGATTGAAGGTCTGAATCCGGTGGAACTGGTGCGTAATATGCTGCATACGGCGATGGAAAAAGGAAGTGACGTCAAGGAAGAAATCCAAAGTATTCTGGCATTAACATTGGCTCGCGCGGCGGCTATTGTTTACGGACAGGTGTTGAGTAATGAAGAAATGGTAAGCCTTGTAGACAACCTTTTTGCCTGTCCCTCACCGAATTACACCCCTGATGGGAAAACTGTTTTGACAACAATCAAGGAGGAAGACATCGAAAGATTATTCAAATAAAACAAATAATTTCATCTTTTTCTAAAACCTTTTAGTTCGGTTCGTGTTATTTAAATAGTTCAACAAAGAAAAAGATTTAAATAACCACTTAACTATTAGGTATATGAAAAAGATTCTGATGTTGCTGGCATTTGCCGGCGTTGCGTCTGTCGCTTCTGCGCAGCAGACAATGACTGTAACTGAATACGAAGTGATTCAGGTACAAGATAAATATCAAGTAATAACTAATCCTTTCTGGAGTAACTGGTTCTTCTCTGTAGGAGGCGGCGCCCAAGTGCTATATGGAAACAATGACCATATTGGCAAATTCAGAGACCGTGTTGCTCCTACATTTAACGTGTCTGTCGGCAAATGGGTAACTCCTGGATTCGGACTGCGTTTGCAATACAGCGGATTGCAGGCAAAAGGATTCACTACCAGCGAAACTGCTAATTATGTAGTGGGTGGTCCGAGAGAAGACGGTTCTTACAAACAAAGATGGGACTACATGAACTTGCATGGTGATTTGATGATTAACTTGAACGCACTTTTCGGTGGATACAATCCGAACCGCGTATATGAAATTATCCCTTATATAGGTGCCGGTTGGGCTCATGCTTATTCTCGTCCTCACACTAACTCCGCTACTTTCAATGCAGGTATTATCAACCGCTTCCGTTTGTCGAATGCTGTTGACTTGAATCTGGAGTTGAGCGCAACAGGTCTGGAAGGCAAGTTTGACGGAGAACATGGAGGTAGACCCGATTATGATGGTATCTTAGGTGCTACCCTCGGTGTGACTTATTACTTCCCTACCCGCGGATTCCAACGTCCTACTCCACAGATTATCTCTGAACTCGAATTGAATCAGATGCGTAATCAGATGAATGCAATGGCAGCAGCTAATATGCAATTGCAACAACAGTTGGCAAATGCACAACAACCAGTAGAAGTAGAAGATACTGAAGAAGTTGTTATCACAGATACTAACATTGCTCCGCGTACCGTATTCTTCAAGATCGGTTCTGATAAATTATCTCCGCAAGAAGAAATGAACTTGTCATATCTTGCCAGCAAGATAAAAGAATCTCCGAATGCTACATACACAATCAACGGATATGCTGACTCTGCAACCGGTACTCCTGCTTTCAATCAGAAGTTAAGTTTGGAACGTGCACAGGTTGTTAAAGACTTGTTGGTTAAGAAGTATGGCATCTCTGCCGATAGACTGAAAGTTGCAGCCGGTGGTGGTGTTGACAAATTCGGTCAACCGATTCTGAACCGTGTAGTATTGGTAGAATCTGCACAGTAATAAAAAGTAAAAAAGCGATTTCAGCATTCAGCGATTCTCTGTAATCGCTTGCCGGAAAGAGATAGCGGCTGAAAGCGAACCTTGAAAAGAGAGGTTCATGCTTTCAGCCGCCTTTTTTATATCTGTTATTTTGGGGTATCTCCTCTGGTATTTTATTTTGTTTTAGTTTATTTGACAGGCTGATAATCTCTGGACTTTCCATAAAATCCTGGGGCCGGCACATAAATAGGTTGACTGGGAATGCCGATATTCTGCAGCTTGCCTTCCTGACGGAGTCGGCGAATATGAATCATGGCTGTGGAACGTACCATCCCCGTGATGCCTTGAAAGTCGGAACGTTGCATAATCTGATGATCGCTGAAATACTCTTTTAGCCGCATGTCTATCTCTATTTCCGATAATTTGGCAGAGTGCTTGACTCGCTTCATTTGCTTTATTTTTATATATCCGACAGATTGTTTCAGCTTCTTGTCCGAACGAAACTGTATCGCTTTTAATTTTACTTTTGAATTTCTGCGGGGAGTATCTGCAGAGATCTGTTCAATCGGATTTTTAACCTGTTTAATCGGATTTGTAATCCGATTGCTTTGAGCATCAGGATTTTCAATCCGAACTATATATTAAAGTATAGGTGTATTGCGGATTATAAATCCTGATACTCGGAGAACGGCGGATTGCAAATCCGCCGGGACGCATAATGTTTGGTAACTAGCTAACCTTCCGCTGTTATTTTTTCTAAGTATATGTCCTTCTTTAGCTAAATATCGGCAATGAGACTTTCAAATTAGGATATTTGTCACCCAATTGTTTCAAGAAGTCATTGCCAATGATAATATCCTGTATTGTTTCTTGTGGATCTGTCGGAATCTCCGGGATATTTGTAAATATCAGACAGGAGTAGATAATGAGTTCAACAGGTTTCTCGTCGGTTTGCAATGAAAGTTTGTATGCTTTCACGTTGTTTCCTCTGGCTTGTGCCTGTGCTTGTACTTGTCCCTCCATAGGAATTGCGATGAGACGGGAATTTTCAAGACGCGCCTGATTGAATACAAAATGATTGTCGATTTCTCCATCTGTGTCTGTATCGAATAGGTGCAGATTGTCTCCGCTCAATACCAGATATTTGGGAGTTTGTACGGTATTGAAACGTACAGTTCCTAAGGTGGCCATTCCTTTCAGCTTATCTTTCATCCCGTCTTTGAGTGCGGATGCTACACCATACTCATTGCTGGCATAATTGAAAGCGTCAATTTTTTCTTCTCCCATAGCTTCTTTCAGGAAAGATAAATCAGAGTTTAAGCAGAGTTTTTTATACTGTTCTGCATTTGCAAATTCAGCTTTGAAATCGGTGTTGTTCACTACTTGTGCCTGTTGCGAGTTTTTGTTTTTCATGTAAAACCAGTATCCTAGATATAGAACAATGAAAATGACCGGAATAAAGGTGTAAATAGACATAGTTTGTACTTTTTAATGTTATTAATAATGGTTTGTTTTATACTTCCACGGGTTTCACTTCTTTCTTTTTTCCAGGAATACATCCCCAAATGATAAGGGCAATTATAAGAAGTCCGACAGCTTTACCGCCATAACGGGAATAGAAACCGACCTTGTTCAACTTCTCTCCATCCAAATTATTTTCTTTTAGGATGGTAGCCAGTTGTTCTTCCGTCAGTTCATAGTAAGTGTCTTCCTTTTCGCAATAGCCGACCAGGCGAGGCTCTTTCTCTATGTATAGAGGGAGAAGGTAAGCGATGTTGAACTCCTGATGGAAAGTTGCCAGATCAATGTAGTTTCCATCGTCTGTTTGGTACTCTTCGGTATCAGGCAAATCTGCTACTTTGGTTAATACTTCGCGGTCGCCGAAAGGGATTTTTAAACCACGTGCGGATACTGTTTGGCAAGATAAGAAAAGAATGCCGCCAAGTGCAAATAGAAATTTAAGGTGCTTCATGCTTCTTGTGTTTAAGTGAATAATTTGTGTGATTTTTATTGATATTGTGGCAAAGATAGGAAAAAGAAGAATAAAAGCCGTATAATTGTTTGAAATTTGTAAGCTCTATTCTTTTTTATAAAATGAGGAGATTTTTTCCTGATTTAGAGGATTTGTATCCTGATTTATGCAATTGATGTAAAATTGCATTGTTGGGATAATCCAAATAATTTAATAACAATTGATTGAAGCTATTAATAATTATCTATATTTGTGATATAGAACTCAAATCTGGAATATTATGGACGACTTTAATACCGTATATGCACTACTCGTTTTGGTTATGTTATTTATTTTATTGAGTAGGTTGGACAATCGCTTCGGAAAGATAGAGAAAGAGTTGAATGAGATCAAGAAACGGATGGAAGATTATCTCAAGGTTCAGCAAAATTCTGTTGCTGAAGCCTCCAAGCCGAAAGAGGAAATATCAGAAAAAGAAACAAAAGATATTCCTGTGATGCCTCAAGCGGCAGAGCATGTTAAGGCAGTAAAGACCGGACAACGAGAAGAGGCTGTTCAGGAAAAACACGAACCGGTTGTTGAAGCAGTTGTCCGTGAGACATTGGAAAAGACGCCTGAAAAGACGCTTGAAACAAGAATGGAGGAAGTTTGTGTAGAGGCTGTTCGGAAGGAATCCGCTGAATCTTTGACTGTGCCAGTTGTACTGGTTACTCCGGCTACTCCGGTTGTTCCGAAACAAAAAAAACAGGTGAACTATGAAAAATTCATCGGTGAGAATCTTTTCGGGAAGATTGGTATCCTTATATTTGTAATCGGTGTAGGTTTCTTTGTAAAGTATGCCATTGATAAAAACTGGATTAATGAAACCTTCCGTACCGTGCTTGGTTTCTTGACGGGAGCTGTATTGCTGGCTGTTGCCGAACGGTTGCAAAAGAAATACCGAACCTTCAGTTCGCTGCTTGCGGGTGGTGCTTTCGCTGTGTTCTATCTTACAGTTGCCATTGCTTTCCATTATTATCATATTTTCTCGCAGACTATGGCCTTTATCATTCTGATTGGTGTCACAGTGTTTATGTCTATTCTGTCTGTGGTATATAATCGGCGTGAGTTGGCTATCATTTCTCTTGTAGGAGGATTCCTTGCGCCATTCATAGTGAGTAGCGGGGAAGGAAGTTATTTGGTACTGTTCACTTACGTGAGTATATTAAACCTGGGTATGTTCGGACTTTCCATTTATAAAAAGTGGAGTGAACTTCCAATGATTTCATTTGTCTTTACTTGCCTGATAATGGGAATCTTTCTTTTGTTTAACTATACCTCTAGTTCTACGGTTATTTCGAGCCATCTGTTTTGGTTTGCTACTCTGTTCTATTTTATCTTTCTACTTCCGGTGTTCTCTATCCTTCGTGGAGAGAATATGCGGACGATGAGCCGGGGATTAGTATTCGTCATTATAACGAATAATTTTATCTATTTACTTTCAGGAGCCTTATTCTTGCGGAATATGGGATTATCTTTCAAAGCAAGCGGCTTGTTGAGCCTGTTTATCGCACTCGTTAATTTAGGACTGGTGCTTTGGCTCTGGAAGAACCGCAAAGAGTATAAATTTCTGGTTCATACCACACTGGGACTTGTATTGACATTTGTCTCTATCACTATTCCGATTCAACTGGACGGAAACTATATAACCTTGCTTTGGGCATCGGAAATGGTATTGCTGTTGTGGCTCTATGTTAAGTCGAAAATTAGAGTATATGAGTATGCGGCTAAAGTTCTGGTAGGACTCACTTTCGTTTCTTACTTGATGGATGTGTATAGTGTGATGTTTGAACATCATTCCTTGGATACAATTTTTCTGAATAGTTCATTTGCCACCTCTTTGTTTGTGGGATTAGCGACAGGAGCATTTGCTTTATTAATGGAATATTATCATTCCTTCTTCTCTACGGCACGCCGGTTGCAATACAGCTTCTGGAATCCTTTTATGCTTATCGTCTCCGTAATCATACTTTATTATACATTTATGATGGAATTCAATTTGTATTTTGAAGGGGCGACGAGAAGCGGAGCTATGTTCTTGTTTACAACCATATCCATTTCGAGTGTTTGCTATGCTTTCAGAAAACGATTCCCGATAACGAAACATCTCACTTCTTATATCTTGACTATCGGGGCAAACGTACTTGTATATATTATAAATATATGGGGCGACCAGAGAATATGGACTTCCCCTCCTGTTGTACTACCATGGCTGACAGCTGTGTTCGTAATAGCGAATTTGTATTATGTAGCACGTATGTACTATACATCAATCGGCATAAAATCCCGTTTCACCGTATATCTGAATATTCTTGCCACGCTCCTTTGGCTGACAATGGTACGCTCTTTCCTTTGGCAAGTAGGAGTGGACGATTTCAGTGCCGGGCTGTCACTCTCATTAAGCATTGCCGGGTTCGTCCAAATGGGGTTGGGCATGCGCCTGCATCAGAAACTACTCCGCATGGTGAGCCTTGCGACTTTCGGATTAGTCCTGCTCAAACTCGTCTTTGATGATTTATGGGCTATGCCGACCATTGGCAAGATTATTGTATTTATCATTCTGGGATTGATATTGCTGATACTTTCATTCCTTTATCAGAAATTAAAGGATGTGTTGTTCAAGAATGACGAGGAAGAAACAAACTGAATCTTTGAAAAATATCCGATAAGAAAGGCTGCCTGTTCTACAAAAGAAGGGCAGCCTTTACCTTATAATTATGTTTATTCCCAGACGAAATCTTTTACTCTTGCGAGAAACGTTTCACTTGCTCTTCGATTAATTCCTTATCATCAAAATAATTAATCTTCATCGCCTTCTTCACGTCAGCCAAAGTCTCGGCGGCCGCAGCCCTTGCCACTTCGCAGCCTTGCTGAAGCATCTCGTAGATAGCAGGGATATCCTTGCTGAACTCCTTACGACGATTGCGAATCGGTTCCAAAGTCTCCTGCATGATGGAATTTAGGAAACGTTTTACTTTCACGTCACCCAATCCGCCGCGTTGATAATGCGCTTTCAGTTCTGCCAGATTGCCCAGACAGCCGAAGAGGGTGGCGGTATCAGAATCTGCCGTGACGATGTAGCGGGTAGACTCCTGATGCATCTCATAGGGAGCGCCTATAACTGTCAAAACGATCCTGCCGTTCTGCTCCTCCACAGGTGCAGGTTCCGGAAGTACAAACTTGTATACAGTCCTTGTGGAGCCGCAAGAAGAACATTCATACACTTTTTCGCCCAGCTGGCCGACAGGCGCGGGAGTAGAGGAGACAAGTGTCCATTTATGAGCACAATCAGCGGGCAAGTTGGAGTCGATACGAGTGACTGTACACTCACCGCTGACATTTACATCCAGCTCTTTACCGGCTTTGCCGCCTACATCGCCGTTTGTGCCGATGGCGGCGCCTGGACCGCGATTGAACTCGTTATCGCCCTGGCCGCCTTTTGCAGTCACCTGCGCACCGCCGCC
>OGPT01003278.1_pt1 | contig 11839 bp, 4 predicted proteins | sample 1552951 | NCBI WGS metagenome assembly OGPT01 (sample SAMEA2580224, study PRJEB22360) | human gut metagenome | biome: human gut; feature: human-associated habitat; material: faeces | place: Denmark | collected 2008/2010
ATTTGGTTGCGGGGGGAGAAGCAATGGTATAATTTAGTAAAATACTTGACAGTATTAATATACAAGAACATGGGAGAGCAAATTTATGGAGCTTTTTAATGGCGGCGAAATTGCTAAAAAAATTTTAAGTAACTTAAACAAAGAGCAAAGCAGTGCAGTTTCTACTACTGATGGACCAGTTCTTATAACAGCAGGTCCTGGTACTGGTAAAACACATACATTGGTTCAAAGGGCAATCTATCTTCTTGCGATGAATAAGATTGCACCAGAAAATTTGTTTATTGCTACGTTTACTGAAAAAGCTGCTAAAGAACTTGTTACTAGAATAACAAACGAACTTGGTAAGTTAAATATTTCTGTAAATGTAAATGACATGTATATTGGTACGTTCCATTCCCTGTGCCTGAGAATTTTAAAGGACAATCTGGAATACACAAGGTTACGTAAAAATTATAGATTAGTGGATGACTTTGAACAAAAGTATGTTGTATTTCAGAACATTTGGCGTTTCCGTAGCATACCTGATATCAAGAGGCTTTTTCCTAAAAACGGAGCATGGGATATGTCAGAGAAAATTTGCGCTTATGTTAATAATCTTTCTGAAGAATTGGTCTCAGCAGAAAAATTGCTTAATGATGATGACGATGTTATAAGCGTTTTGGGCGAAGTCATGGAGATTTATCAGGAAATATTGCATGAAGATAATTTGATGGATTTTTCATCTATACAAGTAGAGGCTTATAAGCTTTTAAAGGAAAATCCGGATATTTTAGAACATCTCAGGTCTAAACTTACTTACATAATGGTTGATGAGTATCAAGATACAAACTATATTCAAGAACAAATAGTTTTTTTGCTTGCAGGGGATAAACATAATATTTGTGTGGTTGGTGATGATGATCAGGGACTTTATCGGTTTAGAGGAGCTACGATAAGAAATATTCTTGAATTTCCTACTAAGTTTTCTAAAGGTGAATGTAAGATAATTTCATTGACAACAAATTATCGTTCAAATAGTGATATAGTTGATTTTTATAATAAGTGGATGCAGGTAACATATGGAGCGAACTTTAAGTTTTCGTGGGATAAGTACCGTTATGCAAAAAGAATAGTAGCGCACGAGCAAAGTAAATTGACAAGTAGTGCAGTTCTTAAGTTAACCTCTAAAGATGATATAGATGAGTGGCATCAGAACATTTTAGATTTTATTAATAATCTTAAAGCTTCTGGTAAGCTAACAGATTACAATCAAATAGCGTTTCTATTCAATTCTGTTAAAAATGATAAGGTAAAAAATTTAGCAGATTTTCTGGAAAACCATGGTATAAATGTATACTCACCGCGTTCTGAAATGTTTTTTCAGCGTGATGAAGTGCGTTTAGCATTAGGATGCCTTATGTTAGTATTTCCGCGTTATATTCAAGGATTAGAAAATGACGCTTATGAATTTCTTTATGAAAAATATAAAGACTATTATGTTGGATGTATTAAATATGCAAATGAGTATCTTGAGCAGGAAAATAGTGAAGAGCTATGCCAATGGATTCGTAGAACTGGAAAAGCGCATATCCGATTAAAGGGAAATACTGACTACGCTTATTCTGGTTTATTTTACCAGTTGTTGGAATTTCAACCGTTTGTAGGGTTATTGGATACGGGAATGGGAACTGGTGTTACTGACATACGACCTGCAAGAAACCTTGCTCTTTTATCACAAATTATTGGCAAATATGAGCATTTGCACCGTATCAATACCTTGTCTGAAAAGTATATTAAAAAAAATACTGAGAAATTTTTTAATCTGTACTTACGCTTACTAATTGATGGTGGTATTGGTGAATATGAAGATGATTCTGAATATGCTCCAAGCGGCTGTGTTTCTTTTCTTACGATTCACCAGTCTAAGGGAATGGAATTTCCAATAGTTGTTATAGGTTCGCTTTGGGCAATAGCACGTAACCAAAATAATGAACTTATGAAAAAGATTGAAGCAAAGTATTTTCATAGGCAGTTATTTGAGCCGCTGGATAGAATAAAATTTTTTGATTTTTGGCGTCTTTTTTATACAGCTTTTTCACGAGCACAGAATTTGCTAGTACTTACTGCCAATGAGAATAAAAGGTGTCCAAGTAAGTATTTTAGGGACTTATATGAGGAACTTCCAACGGTTGACAGTAACGAGTTTTGTTTAGATGAATTTAACTTTCAAACTGTCAAGGATGTAAATCTCAAGCCAATGTTTTCTTTTACATCGCATATAGCTGTTTATGAAACCTGTGCTTTGCAGTATAAGTTCTATAAGGAGCTTCAGTTTTTACCAGTAAGAGCAGGTGCTATGCTGTTTGGTACTTTGGTTCATGAAACTATTGAGGATATTCATAGAGCAGCGTTGCGTCATGAAGAAAGTACGATTACGCCAAAAAACATCTCTGCATGGTTTAATGCTAATTATGATTCGCTTTCAAAGCTTGAGCATTATTACTTGGCTGATCCTCAAAAGGAAGCTGCTTTAAAGCAGGTCCAGCGCTATGCTGAACGACAAAATGGTAATTGGAGTGCTATACAGCAGGCGGAGGTTGATGTTAGTTTGGTAGAGCCTGAATACATCATAGAGGGTAAAATAGATTTGATTAAAGGGGAGGGCGATACAGTAGAAATTGTCGACTTTAAGTCTGAACAAAAACCAGATATGGAAAAGATGCGTGATAGAATTGAGCGCTATCGTCGTCAACTGCATATATATGCACATTTGGTTGAAGAGCGCACTGGAAAAAAAGTAAGTAAAATGCATCTCTATTATACTGGTGAAGAAAACAGTGTACCTACTATTTCGTTCCCTTATACAAAGACCGCTATTGACGGTACAATGGCAGCCTTTGACAGTACGGTTAAGAAAATAATGCATAGGGATTTCAGTCATTGCGCAGATGATGCAAAAACTTGTAAGAACTGCGACTTTAGATTTTATTGTAAGAATAAATAATTTGTCTTGGAGGATGTTATATAATGAGTGATAAAGAACAGTTGACCTTTGAATTTGATGAGCGGCCAACTATTAAAGGATTTCCAGAGCTGCGTTGGACTGGTAAACGACCATATAAATATACCCAGTATTTTCCTGCACAGCTTCGTGAGCGCTATGGTGAAGAAACTGATGGTTGGATTAATAAGATTTTCTGGGGCGATAATCTTCAGGTTATGAGCCATATGCTTAAAGAATATCGTGGTCAGATTGATATGATTTATATAGATCCACCTTTTGACAGTAAAGCACAGTATAAAAAAACAATAAAAATTAATTCAAAGGATGTCAGCAATGATATGATGTCTTTTGAAGAAGTGCAGTATAAAGATATATGGACAAATGACACCTATCTTCAGTTTTTGTATGAGAGACTGATAATTATGAGAGAGTTATTAAAAGATACTGGTAGTATTTGGGTACATTGTGATCAATCAAAAGGTCATTACATTAAGATTATACTTGATGAGGTTTTTGGTCAGGATAATTTTGTGAATCAAATTACTTGGAAACGTACATTTGCACATGGGGACTCAGGGCAGGGTGCAAAGCACTTAGGTCGAATTTCTGATTACATTTATTTGTATGGGAAGTCTTCTGCTGTAAATTTGAACTCAATATATGTACCATATGAAAAGTCTTATATAGAAAGAGTGTTTAGTGGTAAAGATGATGATGGTCGAAGATGGCAGTCAGTGTCTTTAACGGCACCCGGTGGCGCATCAAAAGGGAATCCAAGTTATAATTTTTTAGGAGTAACAAGATATTGGCAATACAGTAAAGCGAATATGGAAAAATTATATGCTGAAGGTAAGATATATCAAAGTAAACCTGGTGCAGTGCCAAGAAGAAAAATGTATTTGGATGAAGCGAAGGGGGTGCCGTTACAAGATATTTGGACTGACATAGTTCCTGTTCAGGGATTGTCTAATGAAAATGAAAATTATCCTACTCAAAAACCGATTACGTTATTGGAAAGAATAATAAAACTAACTTCTAATCCTGGAGATCTTGTCTTTGACTGTTTTATGGGTAGTGGAACTACACAAGCAGTAGCAATGAAACTTGGACGTCGATTTATTGGTGCTGATATCAACTTGGGAGCTGTTCAGACTACTACGAAACGCTTGTTGCATATTGCTGACAACTTAAGGAATGAATTGGGAGACGAAGAAACTAAATACACAGGCTTTGAAGTTTATAATGTTAATAATTATGATTTCTTCCGTAATCCGGTAGAAGCGCGTGATTTGCTCATACAGGCATTGGAAATACAACCTTTCTCACAGAGCAATGTATGGGATGGCGAATTGGATGGTCGAATGGTAAAAATAATGCCAGTCAATCGTATTGCAACTAAAGCAGACCTTGAAGAACTCAAAGCTAATTTGCCATATAAAATATATGAAAAACGTAAGGAAGATAATCCTAATCAGCCTGTAGAACGCATTACCATAGTTTGCATGGGACATGAACCGGATTTAAAAGCAGCTTTAGAAGTTGATTTAGACTATAAGCTTGATATAGAGATAGTGGATATCTTGCGTGACAAGTCAGAATTGCAGCTTAAACGGGAAGCAGAAGCGGAGATTGTGCGTGAAAATGATAAGCTGGTTATTAGAGCCTTTTATCCCATGAATTTGTTGCAAAAGCTTTCATTGCAAAAGGAATACGTTGATGATTGGCGTCAGTTAGTAGAATCTATTATGATTGACTGGAATTATGACGGTGTTGTTCTGCAGCCAAGTGTTACAGATATTCCGGGTAAAAAAGAAATGGTTGTTGGAGTATATGATATTCCTAAGAATGCAGGAACGATTAAAGTGAAAATTACGGACTTGCTTTCTGAGTCGCTGGAGATGGAGGTTTAGCCTTATGTCTAAAATACAGTACAGTGAGGATTTTGCTTTCTATCAGCAACTCAAACTATATTATGATAAAAATCGTAAAAAGATACGCTCTAGGTACAATTCACTGACCAAGAAATTTCTTGACTACAATGACAAAGAAAGCAATCCTGATGCTTATCTGAGATTACCTCAGTTTGAAGCATTGGAGATATATGTGTTTATCAAAGAGTTTATGGATAATCCTCATGTCTTTGAAATGTTTGACGATTGGCGTAAGAGCAGAAACAAATTTGCTGATGCATCCTATTATTCAGTTAACAGAAATGGACAGTTAAGCATATTCGATGCAGGAACAGAAGCTGTTACTGATGTTCTTTTTAAACAGATGAAGAAATACGAAGAAAAATACCCTAACTATATTTATGCTCTGACTATGGGCTTGGGTAAAACAATACTTATGGCTACATGTATTTTTTACGAATTTCTTTTGGCAAACAAGTATCCTAAAGATAAACACTTTTGTCATAACGCATTGGTATTTGCTCCGGATAAGACAGTACTGCAATCTTTAAAAGAAATAATAACATTTGAAAAAAGTAAGGTAGTACCACCCGAGTATACCAGAGTACTGGACGCAAATATTAAATTTCATTTTCTTGAAGAAACAGGCACAACTCTTCATACAATTGATGATTCGGATTTTAATATCATTATCTCTAATACACAAAAGATAATTGTTAAGAAGAGAAGGAAAGAACAGAAACCTGGAGAGGTTCTTTTTGGACAAGGTTCACTTCTATCTCAAGTTTATAGTGGTGAAGATATGGACGATGCTTGGGATGATGCAACCTTAATAGATAATCAGCGCTTCAAAAAGATCTGTCGACTTCCCCAATTAGGAATTTATGTTGATGAGGCACATCATCTTTTTGGCGCCGACTTAGAAAAGCAGATACGCTCTAATAAAGCAAGTAAAACCAGCTTGCGTGATACAATTAATATGCTTGCTGCTAGAACTTCTATCATTGCTTGCTATAATTATACGGGTACGCCTTATGTTAATAAGCAAATTTTGCCTGAAGTAGTATATGCATATGGCCTTAGAGAGTCCATTTGAAATGGTTATCTTAAAGATGCGGATCCTATTGCTTATGAAAATGTTAAGGATGTTGAGTTTTTAAAGATTGCTGTAAAAACCTTTTGGGAACGTTATGGTGGCAAAACGTATGAAGGATTGAAACCTAAAATGGCGATATATGCTTCGAGGATAGAAGAAGCTGCTGAAGAGGTGCGCCCTGCTTTGGAAAAGGTACTGGCAGAATTAGGAATACCTGCCAATACAATTTTATTTAATGTCGGGGACAGCAAACACACAAAAGATGAAGATATTCGTAACTTCAATAATTTAGATGTTCCAAAAAGTCAAGGTAATGATAAGCAATTCATAATTCTTGTTGATAAAGGTAAGGAAGGCTGGAATTGTCGCTCGCTTTTTGGTGTAGCCTTATTTAGAAATCCTAAGTCTAAAGTTTTCGTGCTTCAGGCTACTATGCGTTGTCTTAGAAAAATAACTGATGAAAAGCAAAGAGCAACTATTTTCTTGTCAAAAGAAAATTATGATACGCTGAATGCAGAGCTTAACAAAAACTTTAATATGAACATCGACGAAATAAAGAGCACTTCTAGTAAGCCTAAGAGTAATTATAAGGTTCATGTTATGCCACCACCAAGAACTATTACACTAAAGAAAATATGGCATGAGTTTATATTAAATGAAAAACCCTATACATCAGCTATTTCTTTTAATATCGAAGGAATAGATTATCGCAAGTATCAAAGCTTTATGTATGAAAAAGATAGCATGGCACGCGATATGGCTATGAAGCAAACTAATATTGATTATATCAAGGAACAGAAAAAATTTAGTATACTTACATTGAGCGCAGAGATTGCCAGATATTTGAATATATCATGTATATTAGTATCTAAACTACTAAGGGAATGTGATGATGGCGCTGATAAAGTTCTTGAAGCTGTTAATAAGTATAATGATATTCTTGATGATGTAGTTATACCGAAAATTTTTTACTGTTTGTATGATGTAAAAGCAGTGCTTCGTACTGAGAATAAAGAGATTGTCCTGCTTAGAGAACCTAAAAATGCTGGTTACTACGAGTTTTCTGCTAATGATAGTCTTGTCATTAGCAATAAGTTTAAGTACCTTACTAAAGAAGAAATAAAGAAAAGCTTTCATGCAGATACCTATTGCTTTGATTCTATACCTGAAAAAGAGTGTTTCATGCAGTATTTGACATGTGATAAGGTAAAAGAGGTATATTTTACAGGGATGTTTACTGCCAATCAAGGTGATTTGTTTGTTCAGTATTATGATCCAAATTCAGGCCGGATAAGACATTATTATCCAGATTTTTTGGCAAGATTGGATAATGGTACATATCAGCTTATTGAAGTTAAGGGTGATAACAAATTGGACGACGATGTCGTTAAAGCGAAAGCGGAAGCTGCGAAAGAAATGGCTGTTGCGAGTGGTGTTGAGTATAAAATTTACCCAAGTAGCGAAATAATGAACTCGCACATATTAAAATATCTTGAAGATAATGCAGAAAAGAATAAATATTCTGAGTATCATGAGCAAGGAAATATTTTAATGGTGGCTGAAGAAACAAAGCAATATGGTAAAAAATAATGAGCTTTTTATTCTAAGCAAGATGAAGTTTATATATTGTGTAGGTGTAAACAACGAGTTGCGAAAGCTGGTTAACGAAAAACTGGCGGATAGATTGAAATAGTGCACTTGTAACCAACGCAAGCACACTCAAACACAAAAGGCGTTCTACCCAACTGCGGTAGAACGCCTTATTTCTCAAACGAGATTAAAGAATTTTCGCACTATTCTTGACATTATCACAATTATCTGATAATATAAACTCATAAGCTTTCGCACACCTGCCTTGAGTACGGTCACTGCAACGTCACGAACGCCTTATGTATTATTTAGTAGTACATAAGGCATTTTTTTAAGAAAGGAGCTGGACGAATGGTAAAAACTAATCTTAGCGAGCCACAAAAAATCATCGCAGACATAACCTTAATGAATAATCGCTTTATGAACAAGGTGTTTGCCAGCGATGTTAAAAGCACGCAGCTTTTGTTGCGTATTATCCTGAACAATGATAAAATTAAGGTAAAGACAGTAAATACGCAGCAGTTTATCCAAAATCTTTATGGGCATTCGGCACAGCTGGATATATTGGCAACAGACGAAAACGGCAGACGTTTCAATGTTGAAATCCAGCGTGATGATGAAGGTGCGCCTGTAAAAAGAGCGCGTTATTACAGCAGCGTTCTGGACGTGCATTTTTTGGATGCAGGAGAAAAATACGATAAGCTGAATGATGTATATGTAATTTTTATTACAGAGCATGATGTTTTGCACCGTAATCACCCTATCTATAATATAGAACGTACAATTCAGGAGGATGGCACAGCCTTTGCCGACGGCTCGAAGATAGTCTATGTAAATGCATCCTGCCAAAGCGAAACACCATTAGGGCGTCTGATGCAGGATTTTAACTGTGCCAATCCCGATAAAATGCATTATAAAGAGCTGGCAGACAGAGTCAGCTTTTTTAAGAAGACAAAGGAAGGAGAAAAGACTATGACTGATATTATTGAGCTTTATGCAGCAAAAAGAGCTAAAGAAGCAGCAAAAAAAGCAGCAAAAAAAGCTGAAGAGAAGGGCATGTATGCCAGCAGATTGGAGTTTGCCAAAGACCTTTTGAGCGAGGGCGAAACGATCGAAAGAACAGTCCGTCTTTCCAAGCTTTCGGAAGCAGAGGTGCGTGAGCTGGCGTCCAAGCTGACAGCATAAGAGCAGATTAAACTGAAGGCGTTCTACCCAAAGTACGGTAGAACGCCTTATTTTTATCTGACGCAATATAATTTTACGCAAACGAAAAGACCTGAGGTCTGGAGAAAAATCCAGGTTTTTGCTCTTTTGATATATTCTTCCTAAAAGTTTGTTCCTCAAATAGACAATCTTTGACAGTCGCTTATGGTATAATAAATGGTATAGAGATTTTATCAAGATTACTTGAAGGATTAAAGAAGTAAAAGAAGGAGATTGTTATGGCAAAGTTGATTTATGTACCTCTCGGCTGCAGCTTGCGCTCGCAGCTGGCAGAGGAGCTTTCGCAGCAGCCGTTGGACGAAGGTGTGCTGGTGCTGCCGAACCGCCTGCTGATGGACGAGGTGCGCCGCAATTACCCTAATGTTGAAACCATGGGCATGGACACTTTGGCCAGCAAGCTGATGAATATCAACGGCGGTACCGATTACAAGGAATTGAGCCGTCGCAGTCAGGAGCTGATTGTGCAGGATATTATTGACTACATGATGGAAAACAAGCAGCTTACCGGTATGACTACGCACAAGCAGCTGGAATATTTCGGCTCGCTGGCGCATAAAACAGGCTTTGTGAAGGCCATGACCTCGCTCGTAAGCCAGCTGTCGCGCTGCGGTGCCACTAAGGACGATATCTACGGCCAAATCCAAAAAACCTTTGAGGAGGATGAGCTGAAGGGCAAGGATTTGGGCGTCTGCAATTTTTATCTGCTTTATCGTCAATATCTGGAAAACAATAACTGGTATGACCTTGAGGGCAAGTATCGTCTGGCTATGGAAATGCTGCAGAAGCAGGATTGCAAAATACCCTGGAAGCATATCTATATCTGCGATTTCTTCAGCCTGGACCAGGTGCAGGTAAACTTTCTGCAGGCATTGGCAAAGCATGTGGATGATCTGGTAATCAGCATGAGTTACGAAGGACGCAGAGTAAGCTCCGACGAAAAGGCGAAGTATGAATCCATTACCAAGTTTATGCGCGCGAGCACGAACACCGTCAACGCGCTGAAAATTCTTGGCGCGACTGTTGCAAGCCTTGCGGCAGAGGAATTGGGACAAGCTCCGGCAGGCGTTGCTATGCGGCAGCTGCGTCACTTGGGGCATGCGCCTGCACCTGTGCCTGCGGAGGGTGTGGAAAGCTACTGCTTTGTCTCCGATGAGCAGGAGATGCGCTGGGTGCTGAAGCGAATCAAGCAGCAGCTGGCGCATGAGAAGTGCGCTGCCAATCGCATTGTTGTTGCCGTGCGCGACTTTTCCTTATACAGCGGTTTACGTCAGCTGGCAGATGAATACGGTGTGCCGGTGAGCCTGCCGCAGACAACTGTGCTGGTGTCGCAGCCGTTGGCTGTTATGCTGCGCCTGCTGCTTACTGCCGCAGGCAGGGGTCGTGAGGCGGCAACGGCCTATCTGGAGCTGATGAACTGCGAGCTTTTGCGTCTGTTCTTTGATGTGGATGTGGAAACGGCAAGCAGCCTGCGCACCCAAACGTATTTCAAAACACGTCAGGAGGCTATGCAGAAGGCACATGAGCTGCTGGGTGATGCAACGGAGCTCTGGCAGCAGCTGGATGCTTTTATAGAAAGCACTAAGGCGGAGGCTGCCATCAGCGAATATGCCGGGCAGCTGACGCAGCTTGTGCAATCGCTGCCGCTGGAAGAGCGTTTGGGCAGCCTGCATAAGCAGGGCGTGCCGCTTGACTTTATGCTGGCCTGCCTGCGCAGCAAGGATGCTGTGCTGAAGGCTGTGCAGCAGCTTGTGCGTGATTACGAGGTGGCGAAAAACAGTGACTGTAAGCTGACGCTGAGCCAATGGAACAGCCTGCTGCAGGAGGCCTTGGGGCAGGTGCAGCTTACTCTGCGCTTCGGACGCAGGGACGGCGTACTCTTTACGGAGGTTGGCAACGTACAGGGCCTGAGCTTCGACAGCGTGTATATTATGGGCCTGCGCGAGGGCGAATTCCCGCAGGCTAAAAACGAAAACTGGATTTATAACGATACGGAGCGCAAGCAGCTGGCGGACGCAGGCTATGATTTGCCCACGGTTGGCTCTTCCTTTGATGAGGATGCCTATTTCTTTGCTCAGGCTGTGTGTGCGGCGCAAAAGGAGCTTATCCTCACCTGGCATGAGGATGTGGGCGAAAGCTTGGCCAGCAGCTATCTGGAGGAAATCTGGAAGCTGTTTTTGCAGCCGGGAAGTGAGGAAAAGCGTCTGGACAAGGACTATGTGAAATCGCAGACGCTGCCTGATTTCGGCGTTGCTTCGGCGGAGGAGGCGTACAGCGACAAGCGCTTTGCTGCTGCGGATTTGCCGAAAATCGCAGAGCTCAGCGGGCAAAAGGCTCCCGCTGCGGAGCAGCAGCTGGCAGCCAAAGCGGATATTCTGCGTAAGGCACAGCAGCCGGAATATAATGGCGATTTGCAAAATTCCCTGCCGACGAAGCTGTTGCGTAAGCAAATCGGCAGCCGCTTCAGTGCGAGCAGGCTGGAGGCTTACGCTGCCTGCCCCTTCCGCTTTTTGGCGGAGAAGGTGTGGCTGGCGCAGGCGGCGGAGGAAGCGGATGATTTGCTGCAGCCGCGTGATGCCGGTGATATTTTGCACCAAACGCTGAAGAATTTTGTCGAGCCTTATCTTGGCAGCAAAATTATCGACGAAACTATGGAAGACCTGACGGAGGAGCTGGAGGCAGTCTTTGAGGATGTCTGCACCGCTGCGCGTAATGACGGCAACAGCACCGTTGCTTCCGTAAACGAGGATATCTGGCAGGTAGAAAAGCAGCGCTTATGGCGTATGCTGGTGCGCTGGCTGCGCTTTGAATATGCCGACCAGCAGCGTTGGGGTGGCTTTACGCCGCAGGCCGTGGAATGGGATTTTAGCTCTAAAAACGGCAAGCCCTTGTACCTGACGCTCAGTGACGGCAGTGATGTATCGCTCATCGGCAGAGTTGACAGAATCGACAGCGACGGCGAGCATGCCTTTATCACGGACTATAAAAGTGGCACTGCTCCCACAGGCAGTGCTAAGGAGCAGGGGCTTGACCTGCAGC
>OGPT01003291.1_pt1 | contig 11789 bp, 5 predicted proteins | sample 1552951 | NCBI WGS metagenome assembly OGPT01 (sample SAMEA2580224, study PRJEB22360) | human gut metagenome | biome: human gut; feature: human-associated habitat; material: faeces | place: Denmark | collected 2008/2010
TTGCCGGCAGCCTCCCTTGCGTAGAGAAAACTACTTACCAATACTTGGGATATTTGCTGGTGCTCTGCTGCTTTTCGGCATACTGCCACCAGGGAACTTGGGTGGCGAAATCCGTCAGCTTATCCCAGAACTGATCGGCCAGCGTCCCCTTGTCCACGTAGACCGTGACAGTGTAGGTCTTGCTGCTGCCATCCTCCATGGCGGCGGTGTAGGTCACGGCATTGGTGAAGTCCACCGTTTCACCGCTGCCAGGTGTCAGGGACTTGACACCGTTTGTGGCGATAACCGGGGTCAGCTTCGTCACATCTGTGCCGCGGGGCAGTGTGATGGTAATGGTATTGGTGGTGTTGTTCACCGCACCGACCACACCGCTGATGGAGAAGCTGGTGATGCCCTTGGAGGTCGTCGCGGCAGTCTCCCACTGACAACTGATGCTCACATTACCCTCAGGCATGGTAAAGCGGTTGTTAGTGATTTTCACTGTTTCGCCGCCAGCAACAGCCAGCGTGTAGGTCAGCGAATCCGCCACCATCTGATAACCGCTGTCGGGGGTTACGGTAACGATGATCTCATCGCCCGCGTTGGCCTTGGTGCGGTTGGGGGTGATGGTGCCGCCCTTGGGTGCCTTCACTGTAATAGTGTACGCTCCGGTATCCGGTACATCAATGCTGCCATAAGCGGGGATCTCGATCTTGAGAACCACGCTCCTGTTATTGGAGGCATCCACAACAACAATATAGATGTCGCGTGCGCCATCGCCCAGATTGCTGAGAGTGATGTTATTCACGCCTGTACTGGCTGTCCCCTTGTTGGAAGAAGCCAAAATCTCTTCCACCGTAGGCGCCGCCGCGCTGTGGTTGACAACCTTATAGAAGTAATTGCCTGCCACATTCGAGCTGAACTGTACGGCTGCGCCGGTCTTGCTGGTGCGGGTGGCGGAGCCGTTGGACAGGATAGGTTCCGTAGGTTCACCAGAGCCAGAATAGATCAGCTTAATGGTATAATCCTTGGTAGCTGTTCCTGCTGTTGCCTTGAACGTAACTTCTTCGCCTACCGGCATCCAGCACACAATGTCACCCTTAGACCAATCGCCTGCCCAGCTGCCGCCGCCGTCCATCTGCTTTACTGTTACGCCGGTGGGCGTCTCGATTTTCAGGTTCAAACCGGACAGTCCTTCAGGGATCTTGGCAACCGTCTCTGCCGACACGGTGTTGGGAATGGTGATCGTCCAATTGTCGCCAGACGGAGCGCCTTTTGCGACCAGACTGCCATCTGCACTCTTTACCAGTGCGACAGATGTGATCGTCGGTGTGATCTCCGATGTGGACTCAAACTCTGCCGTTACCGTGACATTGCTCTTAGGCATCGTGAAAGTACCAACATTGCGGTCAGTCTTATCAGTGGTGACAGAAATGGCCTTCTGCTGTTCGTCCTTCACGATCCAACTCTTCAGTGTGTAGCCGCTATCGGGAACAGCGGTCAGCGTGACGGTCGTGTTCGGCTGTGCGGTCGAGTTGGAAGATGTGATCGTACCGCCTGTCACTTGCGTCAGCGTGATATCATGCCGAGCGTTATCTTCGGTCTTTTCTTCAAGCGTGACTCTGAGCGAATAAGAATAATACCATTCATCAACTATAAACGAGCCCGAAGCATTTGTTGTTACGAAGAACTGTCTTTCCATTTCAGTTTCCACGCGGCACACAGCTATTTCTTTCAACACATAACGCTCAGGATCTGCAGGTGTTACGGTAAATTGACATACATCACCCTTCTTCAGAATTTCTTTGCCAGAAGGTACGCTTTGCCCATTAACCGTAAAGGTAAACACTGCCATATCGCTATGGCTTTGCTTGTTCACAATTACCAGATAGCCCACGCTTATTAGCCGTTTTTTCATCACGGCATGAATCGTTATACCTTTTGCATTAGACGGCATCGTGAAGGTTACCGATGTATTCTTCTTATCTGCATCAGGAAACAGTGGATCCGCGTTTTCAACTCCGTTCTGCATAATCTCCCAATGATCAAAGAGATAATACTCGTCTACATCGCTGATTGCTACGGTAAGCTGCGCTCCGGGCTTGGCGGACGTGATATCGCGGCTTCCATTAACAGTAACAACAGCTTTATCGCTATAATCCACATTGACCGTTACCGGAAGCGGTGTGATCTCATCGGCTTCTTCAAAGTTAGCGGTAAACTGCGCGTTCTCCGTTCCTACTACGAACTGTACAGTCATCTGTGATTTCTGGGCTTCGGTCAAATACGATCCGCCCGTTTCTGTCCAGCCTTTGAATACATACCCGTCTTCGGGAATGGCGTACATAAGCAACGTCGTTCTCTCTTTATAGAGATTAGTGCTGCTTGTGGGGGTCAATTCAACCCTGCCCATCTGAGAGTCGTTGCTGGATGCCTTTATTTCCACATTATACAGTTCGTGAATGTTGCCAGTCACAACAATGTCCTGCCGAGCATAAAACGCCAAGTATGTAACTTCGCATGTTCTTCCATTGAGCAGCTCATTGACAGTCCTTTGGTCAATGATATCTGCCTCTGGGATATTCGACTCCAGACTCTCTAAGACATACCCGACTTTTGACTTGAATTTCTCGTTGAATCCCAAAAGCTTTACACATACTTTCTGGCCCTTCTCAACTCTGAAGACATTGTGATTATCATCAACTGCGGTGGCTCCTTTATCAGTGCCAAAGAACCCGCCAGCTACCAGATCATCAAAGCTCTTGTCATTCATGAGAACAACGTCAAACATTCTGTTAACAAAGACTCCTTCAGCCCAGAATTTATCTGAGCTTCTATCGTAGATATCTTGCATAAGCTTCACTTGGACAGTAACATTGTCACTATCACCTGTCTGGAACTTTGCCTTAATGGTAAAGCTGCCTTCGGGTGCGGTAATGGTCAGCGGATTTGCCTTGGCCTGTTCCTCAGTCAGCGTCATGCCGGGGACTTCCCAGCCCGCGAATGTACTGGCCTCTGTCGCTTGAAGCTTCAGTTCCGCGCTGGTCACGGCCTTGACCACATCGCCATTGGCATATTCGCTGCCGTTGACCGTTACCTTACCGGTGCCTTCAATGCTGACAGTGCCCTTGCTGGGGTAATCCAGCATGATCTTCGCCTGCTTTACATTGCCGTTGACATCCGTGATGGTGAAGGGGATCTCCTCCCACGGGTGGGCGCAGTTCGATTTGAAGGTGATGTTCTTATAATTGGCACTGTCGCTGTCGCTCACTTCCACATCCGTGGAAAAGTCCAGCGTCGCTCCCTCGGCATAGCCGCTGGCTGCAAATTTCCATACGGCCATATATAGGCTCGCATTTGCAATCGTCCGCGGATCCTGTGTGGGAATGATCGTCATGACCAACTCTTCATTTTTATTGTTGTTCCAGCCTGAAACAACCGTTATGCCGTTCTGAATAGAATCCACTCCATTACGAAGTGTTGCCGTAGGAGGATTCTGTTCTGTAGGATCGACTACAAATTTTCCGGCATCAGTGCTGAATTGGGCAGAAACCTTCAGCGAGGTATTTCCCAGCTTGATCGTCGCCGTGTCGTTTGCCATCTTCAGCGTATAGTCGCTCGTGGCCTTGCCATCCTTGTCTGTTACATTCCAGCCCAGCACGCCGTAGCCCTCATTGGGAGCTGCGGTAAGAGTCACCTGCGCTCCGGATGCAAGGCTTGTCAGCGTATTAGAAGAGGTAACGGTGCCGCCCTCGGATTCCGCGATGGTCACATCCAACTGCTTAGTGAATTTCGGGGTAACAATAAGCGACACGTGGTATATCGCGTACATTTTAGTACCATTATCATTGAAGCCTACTTTGATAGAGTCTTTCGACACGTTACCATCTATCACATATTGGTACCGCATGTTTGTGCCTTTTGCATAGGCATCATGCTCCTTCCCGTTTTTGAGATAGGTGACTTTCCATCCAGAAAAGGCATAACCAGCATTAGGCGTTGCGGTCAGCTCAGCGACCATGTCACCGCTGTTGTTATCCACACCGGTCACTGTTGTTGCCGTACTGCTAATGGCCTTATCCGTCTTCATGATCGTTGCCTTGCCGCCTTCCGCCTGATTCAGCGTGACAGTCAGCGTCTTCTGGAAGTTCGCGGTAAGCGTAACAGGCGATGTACCAACGTTAACAGTTAAATTTGTGTTTTCGCTCTTTACATCATCAATAGTTCCACTATCATCCTCAGACCAGCCCACAAAAGCATAGCCTTCATCGGGCACTGCCTTTATACTTACAGTTATAGATGTATCCTCGTTTGACTTTGGTGAAACCGAATGCTTCCCGCCATCCTTCACCGTTTTATCGCCAATTACTACACTGCCGCCTTTGGCGGTAACATTGATCTGAACTGCACCTGCCGCCATTATTTGCGCGATAGATACAGGCACAATAATGCATAGCGACAGCAAAAGTGCCAATAGGGGAATGAATCTTTTTTTCATTAAATTCCCACCTTCATTTAATAGTGATTATATTCTCCATCATCGGTCTGACCTTCCTTACGAAAACCGGTGTGTGCTGCGGCTCTCCTGATGATCGGTTACCGTATTATCTTCAGAGACCTTGTCCCAAAGCTGCTGCGAGGTACTGCGCTGATACACCACGCGAACAACATAGTATCGCGTCTCGCTGCCAAGCCTCACGGTATAGGTAAGCGGTGTGGACAGATTCACCACTTCACCGGACACAGGGCTTACCACCGCGCCAGCAGGTACAGTGACCACAGGTGCTACCGCGGTTACGTCCGTCCCGTTAGGCAGTACGACCTCAATCGTACCAGCGGTGTGATCGATCTCACCGTCTACACCCAGCACCGTGAACTTCTCAATCCTGGCAGAACTGGACGGTGTTGGCGTCTCTCCGGAGGCAGAGATCAAGCTGCCTGCCGTGTTCGTTACCCGAACCGTATAAGTACGGCTCTCCACACCGCGGCCTGCGACCGTATAGGTGACCGGTGCGGAGAAGTCCTGCTCAGTTCCGGATAGCGGGCTGCACACCGTTGTGCCAGCGCCCAGTGTGATGTCCGGTGCAAACTTTGTGGTGGTCAGATTGCTGTCGTCCACCCCAGTCACGGAGATCGTGCCGCTAACGTTGTCAATGCCTCCGTCATAGACCTTGCCACTGATCGTCAGCGAAAATGCCGTGATGGAGGCTACCGTTTTCGCTTGCACCTTGATTCGATAAGCAGCGTGGTTTTTGCCATCCGCAGAGGTAATGGTAAACTCCGTCCAATCCGAAAGGTCAAGGTTCACAGAGCCATCCAAGACAGGCGAGGCACTCGCGCCATAAGAGATGTTGGCGATAACACGCAGCTTTGTCACATCAATACCGCTGCTAACTGTCAGCAAAACGTCCGCGCCGTCCTCTTTCACGGTGATGGCCTTGTCCAGAATATCAAGATTACGCTGATTGGCATCTTGCAGGACTATGGACGAAGTATCAAGCTTCGCGCCTGCCGGATCCACGTCGCCAAGCGTAACCGTGACCTCATAGGTTTTTGTGGTCAGGCCATCCTCGGCCAGCACTGTAAACGGCTGGGCTACGTTCTCGACAAATGTAACAGGGAGCGTCGGAGCTGCCAAGGCTGCACCTGCCGATAACGTGAAGTCGGGCGTTATATTCTGGAGGGACATTCCCTTCGGTAAGGTAACGGTGATTGTATTTTTACCATCCTTTGTCTCGATTTTTCCGTTTTGGCCCTCAATGGAAAACGACAAGATATCTGCGTCGGTCGAGAGAACCGTAGAAAAATCGTAACGATGATAGTAGAGGTGGTACGGATACCCTGCTCCACCCTTATTCAAGAATCCAAGATACCATTGCAGCGCATAGCAAGATTGGTACGTCGCCATTGTATTAGTGGTACCATCCTGTGTGTGCTTGAATCCGTCTAATGTCGCAAACAAGTCCATCCATTGCGTCAACACGGTAGTTGTTCCATTACCGAATCTCGGATCGCTGTACGGATCAATGCCGCAGGATGCCAAGGCGCAAATGACCTGCGCCGTTGTCTCACTGTTGACCTGCGCGCCATACACGAATGTGTAGTCCTCTCGCATATACTTGACAATCGCTGCGACACCATCATCTAATTTCGCACGAACACGCTCACCATACACAGGATCATCCTGATAAGGTGCGAACGCATACATGACCATGCCAACCTCATCCATTCCGTACATTCCCGGTGGATCAAACGTGCATTGGAGAAGTGTATCCAGCAAAGACTCTCTTGTGCGTGCAGCATTCGCAGGAACGGAATAAGTTCCCATATCTAATGCGCACAAGCCGAATGAGACACCAAAAATCGTTCCGCTTTTCGTTTCAAGCAGATTCGCAACCAGGTTGTCGATCTGATTCCCAACCTTATCTGTAAAAGGTGTGCCATCATTATACTGTGCAAGGTTTGAACAATCGTAGCCTCTTGAGGTCAAGAGCATGATCAACCGTGCGACGTCTGTCATAGTGCCATTGGGGCCTACATTCAGATCATTGATCTCCTTGGCAATACTGAAGCCGTTGTTTGTATTTGGCCCACTGCTCTGCTGCTGGTTTTCATATATACCAAGCTGCATCCATTCCCAATCATCACTGGCGCTGTCCCGATATTTATCGATAATGGTATTCAGTAGGCTTTCATATTTGCTTTTATCCGGATTTTCCTGCCGCTGTGTGGATACTGTAACAGTGACGGTATATCTCTTGATTTCCCCGTTTTGCGCGGTAACAGTGTAGACAGCCGGCTCAGTAAAATCCTGCAAAACGCCGCTGGCAGGCTCTACCGTGGCAAACTCAGGAAGCGTAATGGACGGTGCAAATCGCTTGGATGAACCGGCTGGCAACTCCAGCGTGACCGTCCCGGCTTCGTGGTCGATTTTACCCGACAGCGTGCCGAAATCGAAAGTCTTTAACTTGTTGTCAGAAGAGGCAGGGAGCATCTTCACGACAATCGAGTAGTCCTGATAAGACGTTCCATTCTCCGCCGTTACCCGGTACTTAATAGGGGTGGTCTCAGAATGCTCAAAATCTTCCGTTCCCAATACAGTGACTGTCGCATCATAAGATGCGGTATAACTGCTTTTGAGAATACTCCAGTTGTCCGCGTAGGGGATGGTCACAGTGATTGTATTATTTTCACCCCATAGGATCGTTTCACCTGTTATGCCCACAGAATAGCTGAGTAATTTACATTCTGATGAATTGTCCTGTGTTATATTCAGCGTATAATCCTTGGTGTAATAAAGCCCACCCGTATCGGCGCCTGCCTGCGCATACGATGTCAGATCCTCAATCAACCGCAGCTTCTTTGCCACCACAAAGTTGATCTTACCATCTGCATCAGGTGCTACGGGTTGTCCATCCGCATCCAGAAATTCATAAGATGTACCGGAATTCGTGATCTGCGGAACTTGACTCCATGACCAGTTCTTGGCTAAATGCAGGGAAATGATTTTCTTATCTTCGTCAATATTGGCAGTGCGATCATTTATTTGAAATGCTGTGATCGCATAATTCGGATCACCGGAGTAGAGCTTCACGACATAGCTGCTGACTACGCGACCACCTTTTTCGGTATCATAAACGGTATTCGTGGCTGGATCTTTTGCGTAAACATCCAGCGTAATCGTGGTATTTGCCGCCCATGTGCCACTTGTGACCGCAGAATATGGTGCCGTTACCAGCATGTTAAGTGATCCGTTAGCCTTCTTCCAATTGGTTCCCTCCGGCAAATATAGCGCATATTCCGTATCTGATACAGCAACGGCTTCGCTCCCCATGACTTGCAGGCTGGATAGCTCCGGCTTTTCAATAGGCTGCCGGCAATAATCCATATAATAGGGAAGTATAACAGTAAAAAACGCCGCCGCCTGGTCCGGTGCCAGTGCACTACGTTCGGAAAAATTTTGCCTAATTGCACTAAGCTCAGGCGGGTTTGATACATAACCATCGGTCCAGCCAAAACTCAATACTGCACCGCTATAGTTTCTGCATATTTTTTGTAAGCACCGGAAATTCTGAGGGTGATAGCTGCCAACAACTGCTTTTGTATTTGTAGAAAGCGTGTCATACAGTGACTGCACTTTATTTAATGATTCCAGATAATAAATGGATGCTTCTGTATAATCGGCATCCGTATAGTCACGTTTTTCGGGTGTCGCGATAATGAATAGATCGCATTGTCTCCCGTCATTTGCTGTCCATTTCACTTGAACAGGCCGATAATAATTAGCTTGTGCAAGCTTAACGGTAGGCGCATTGCCATTGCGCTCCGTTAAGGTCAACGTCAACGCATATTTGTCTCGCGTCGCGCTTTTCGTATCTAAACCGGGGATTACGACAATGTAAAAAATGTTGTCGTGATCCATATCATCTTTATGATCATTCAGGATCTGCAACTCCTGCATTTCGGGGTATTCTTCCGCTGAGATTGAAATACGAGTATATGAATTACGCGGGATTTCTGTCGCATTAGACGCATCATAATCCATCGGCCAGAATGTGTTCATTCCCGGCATCGCGACGGCTGTTGTGACGAATGATCCCAGAACCAGCGTTATCGTCAGTAATAGAATCGCTATTTTTTTTATCTTCTGTTGTGTCTGCATGTTCTTTGCCCCGCTTACGCACGTTATTAAAAGGGCGGTGGGCCCGGCCCGATATGAGCCGGACCCACCGCAGGTATTCAGATAGAGATTACAGGCTTGGAGCATATCGCTCCTGCTGACCGAGGGGCGATTACATCATAGCATGCCCGTAGTCATAACCCAGGTCAACACTGTAGTACCAGGTCACAACATCTCCGGGCATCAGCGGGAATGCGGTGGCACCGATCATGGGCAGCATCTCGACACCACCGCGAACGACCTTGTACATCCAACCGCCGGAATTAGGATAGTACTGTCCCCCGTAAGTCCAAGAGGTAGCACTATCGATTCCGAGGAAGCCAACATGAGTAACATAGGTTCCTGCGTCATCATAGGTAACCGTCAGTTGATTTCTATCGTAGCAGAGCTTATCCAGAATGCCAGAAGCCGTGCAGCCATCAGTCAGGCTGGTATAAACAGCGGTCTTTGAGGCCTCGGTAGCGAAGTACATATCCATATCCATAACTTCGAGGCACTCTTTCATGTTATCGATCTGAGCCTGAGTCACGGTGTCAAGATACGGACAATGCTGCATACCGGGATAGGTATAGGTGGTGGGGCCGGTCAGGGTTCCGAAGTAGGTGGCGCGAGAATAGTCAACGTTCACAGTTGCATTCAGCGTGCCAGGCGTATAGGCGGAAATGTAGTGCATCGAGCTTTTGTTAGTGCCATAAAGCACCTCGACTTCCAGCACCTGACTTGCCAGATTGAAAGGGCCAGTGTAAGTAGAGCCGGTGGTTGCAACACTTTCGCCGTTGATCTTAAGGCCAGTTCCGTTGAACTCCATGGTAAGCGTCATGCTACCGGATGCGCTGCTGTCAATCAGCAGGTGGCCATATGCATTAACATTCTCGCCGGTCGCAGAATTGGTATAGTTGATGGGGGTGTTACTAAATTCTTTTCCACCACAAGTGACATTCATGTCACCAGCCGTGGCGGGGGTCGTCGCAAAGGCGGTCACGCTGAGGCTGAGAGCCATCACCAGCGCGAGAAACAGTGCGGAAATACGCTTCAAATTATTGCGCATGTTTTCTCCTCCATTTTGTTCTGTTATTCGGAGTGTTCTCATTTTTTCCGGTTACCCACACTCCACAAAAGGTAACCGTCCGCAGGTTGACAATTCGTATGCCGATTTTTAATGGGTCATTGGCAACGCCCTCCTCTCTATCCGAATCCCTTTTAGCTGTAAGCTGTCTGGAATATCAATCCAAACAACTTACAGAAGAAACAACTGTCTTTTCGCATCCATCAAAGGTCACGGTAATGTCATGTGTTACTCCATTCGCGTAGTCCAAGTAAACCATTGCGGGAGATTCATCCGAGAAGAAATAACCGTCAATTTTGAGAGAATCACCATTAAATTCAATCACGACTGGAAGCGCACTAATTTCTCGTGCTTCTGGTAAATCCAGCGTCGCAGAGTAGCTATTTGTCACAACACCGCTTTCTTTATCCGTGATTTGTAGCTGCTCGATTTCAAATGACAAGTCCCTGTACTGCATGCAAATCGCCCCAGGCTGTGATAAATCGGCATCCAGAATCACGCGCTGTTCTTCATATTTATCATTCTTTCCGCAGCCTGACAGACACGGCAGGATGCAGAGTACGGTCAGCACTATACAGCATATCTTTTTCATATCGTTACCTCACTCAGAGCGGATGGCTTCGTTGGGGCTGATAAGCGTTGCCTTGCGGGCGGGGATCCATGCGGCGGCAATGGCCACGCAGCCGGAAAACACCACGCCGCAGAGCGCCAGCCACCAGGGCAGCACGCACCGCAGCTCACGGGACGCGAAAATCACCGGTATCAGCCACTTGGCGATAAAGCTCAGCACCAAGCCTGCCGCGCCGCCGATCACGCCCACGATCAGTGCCTCCGAGAGAAACATCTTGAAGATGTCTCCCCGGATGGTGCCCAGCACCTTCAATACGCCGATCTCTCTCGTCCGCTCCGTAATGGACATCATCATGGTGTTTGCCACACAGATGGCGGAGATCAGGACAGCGATACCGCCCAGCGCGCCCAACATCCCCTGGATCTGCCGGGACTGCGTCCGCACCGTCTCCAGCATATCGTTGAGGGAATAGGTGTTCAGCCCCGTGTCGCGGATCAGCTTGACAATACGCTGCACGTCGTTGACGTTCTTGACCATGACCCAAACCAAGTCGTAGGTAGGGCCGTTGGCCTTTTCCTCCGCTGTTTTTGTCTGGGTGGCCCCCATGTTATTGGCGTTGGCCTGCGTCATCTCCTGCAAGCGGTCAAAGGACATGAACGCGGCGGTGGCGAAGTTGTTGTTCAGGGTGGAGCAAATGCCCGTCACCCGCAGGGTATACAGGTTGCTGGAGGGCAGCGCCCGTCCGTCGGTGTCGGCCTTCGGCTCACCGGTCAGGCTGGAGGAATCGAAAGTCATGCGAACAGGCACTTCCAGCAGATCAATCAGGGCGTTGCCATTCTCGTCTACTGCCAGTTCCCAATCCTTTGCCTTGTTGGCAAGGCCAGCCGCCACGTCATCTGTGAACATGACTTCCGGATGCAGGTGTGTACCGTCCTCGGCCATCGTGCCCCGTTCCGGCGTCAGCATGAAGCTCTCCGCCGTGGTCATGTCGATGCCGTAGATGCGCACCATGTTGACATAGTTGCCGGACACGATGTAGGCGGACTGCTGGTAGACCGGCGTTACCGCCTCCACACCGTCAATGCCCCGGAAGGCCTCCAGCGCCTTGTCGTTCAGCAGCGCCTTGCGCCCGTAGTCGCTGGTGGCAGGCGTCACGTCGATCTTTGTCAGGCTGCCCATGGCCTCGATGCTCTCACGGTACGCCTGCTCATAGCCCAGGCCCACGGAGATCAGCACCACGATACACATGACGCCCACCGCCATAGAGAGCGCCGTCAGGGCCGTGCGGGTCTTGCGCCGGAACAGGTTCGTACAGCCGTAGTGAAAAAGATCTCTCGGCTTCATACATTCCCGTCCTTGTTGTTTCCATCGTGGGTCAGCGGGTTCTCTCCAATATCCGGGGCGCCGCCGTCTGCGTCAAAGTCGTCGTCAAAATCTTCCAGATAATCCGGAGTCAGATAACGATATACCGCATAGGCAACTGCTGCCACAGC
>OGPT01003299.1_pt1 | contig 11767 bp, 10 predicted proteins | sample 1552951 | NCBI WGS metagenome assembly OGPT01 (sample SAMEA2580224, study PRJEB22360) | human gut metagenome | biome: human gut; feature: human-associated habitat; material: faeces | place: Denmark | collected 2008/2010
GTTCTTTGAATTATCATACTTACACATTATCTTTGCATTTTCTTTAGAATCTTCCTTAATCTCCTTTACCTGCGATAATTTAATATCTTCCTTCTTTGATAGATCTCTCTGTATCTCTTCCGGTAGTCCTGCCATTTCATTTGCAACAGATACTGGCATACTTCCATCCTTAAACTGTTCTTTTGCTTCATCCACAAGATTCCTGTTAATACTCTCCAATTGTGCAACTTTCGTTCCTGAAACGCCTAAAATTGTTGATATCATCTTTCTCATATCCGTCGATGGTATCTTTGTCTCATTTTCTTTTGCATACTGCTCTAATAAGATTCTAAGCTTCGCTGTTTCCTGCATCTTCTCGTATTCGGTTCTTTCCCTCTGCGTGGAATTACTTAAAATCAGATTTAATTTACCAATCGTACTTGTCGTGTCTTCCACAACACACGGAACAAATTCAAACTCTTTTATTCCAAGCTGTTCCACATTATAAATTGTTGCCAGTCTCCTACGGTGTCCTTCGTTCACTTCATATTCATCTATATCTGTTTTTCGAACACGCAGCGGATTCTTAATTTCTCCCGCGATTCTGATTGCTGCGGCAAGTTTTTCAATTCCTTCTGTGTCGTAAAAGTTATCCGGACTAGGTTTTAACTTGGTATAATGAATCATCTGGATTCGTGGAGCTGACTTCTTTTTCTCTTGTGACTGTTTCTGCCCGATGCTTTTTAAAATGTCATTCATATCCATTTACTGCACCTCCTGAATCAATTCATCCGTAAAATCATTGTAGTCAAGGCATGCATTCTTTGTACTTCTGCATTTTCTTAGCGGCATTCTGCGATATGTAGAATAATTTACAGATGCACAATCCCGAATAAGACTCTTAAATATCGGATACTGGTGTCTATTTACCAAATCAATTAATCCAATTTTATATTGATAGTCTAAATCTTCCAATTGTTGAATTATTTTTCTTAACTCTTGTTCACTAAATTTTTGAGTTTGTATTTTATATTTATTTACTAAAAACATCTGATTTGGCTTTAAATTTAAACTTGTAGCAACATCTTTATTATTTGCAATAGCTATTTTTACAAAATATAATTTTTTCAAATGATTATATAATGTTATTAAAATCTTTTGAATTGGTTCTTTTGAGGCAATTAAATTATGTAATACATCAATTGCCTCTTTTGTCTTTTTCTGTCCTAAATTGTCTGTTAAATCAAATATCACACTTTCTACTTTTTTGGTACATAATGCATCTATATCTGATTTTTGAACTTTTCCGCCTTCACCTGCATATTCAATTAATTTTCTAGTTTCATTTATTAAGTCTTGCATATTTGTTCCACAACATTCTATTAAATATTGAAGAGTATTTTCATTAACATTTACTTTATAACTATTGCAAATTGCCTTTAACCTTTTTATAATCTGTATCGGCTTCTGTTCTTCAAAATTACATACTGTTCCTATTTTTTCTATAGTATTATATATTGAATTTTTTTCTGCCTGGCTCTCGACAAATATAAGGATTACAGAATCATTTATCATGTCTACATTATTTTTTAGATAATCATTTATTTTATCTTTTACTTCTTTACTTGCTCCACCTGTTTTGCCCTTTCCTTCTCTTTTAAATATTCCTGTTTCTCTTGCAATAATTAGTTTTGTAGGATATCCAAAAGCAGGAGTTTCTATATCTAAAATTAATTCTTGTACATTATTTTCATCTATGTTTATATAATTTATACCTTTTATTGTTTCACCAAATTTTTTCTTTATTTTGTTTAGTTGTTGTTCTAGTAAAAAAGTTTCTTCTCCATATAATAAATATATTCCTTTAATTTCTTGCTGTTCTATTTTTTTTTCTAGCTCTTCTATTTTCACCATTTCAAATTTCATTCCTTCCATTATACAAGGCTCAACCAGGCTGAAAAATCAAAAATTAATTTTCACTAATAATTCTAAATACTTCTGCTACACTCCATGCTTGTGCTATTGCACCTTTTGGTTCATATGGTCTTTTTGAATCATATATTTCAGCAATACTTCCAACACAACCTCTTTCATTTAATTCTATTTTAAAAGTTTTTATTACATTTGCAGTAAATTCTTTTAATTGTTCTTCAAATTTAGTTCTATCTGCTTTATTTTTACTTTCTTTTGCAAGCCTTTTTAATGCATTATAATATGGACCTAATAACCATGTCCATGTAATTCCTTGATGATAACTAAAGTCTCTTCTACAACTATCGCCTTCATATATTTCTACATAATTTTCTTCACCTTTTGCTAGGCTTTTTAATCCATAATTATTTAATAGTTTTTTTGTTACCGTTTCTACCATATTTTGTGCTTCTTCTGATGTTGGTTCTAATACAGGATATGTTAAACTTAATGCAAATAATTGATTTGGTCTTATTTTTGAATCTCCCAAAACATCATATAAGCATTTTCTACGTTTATTATAAAATTTTTCTTGATATGATTTCTTACATTTTTTAGCCATCTTTTCATATTTCTTAGCTTTATCATTTTCATTGTTTTTTATAGCTAATTCTTGCATGATTTTTAATGCATTATACCACATAGCATTTATCTCAACTGCTTTTCCATTACGTGGTGTTACTGCAATTCCTGCATATTTAGCATCCATCCATGTATTTTGTGTCATTTCAGTACCAGAAGATATCAATCCATCATAATCCATATAAATATTGTTATTATCCAAGTCTATACCTTTAGAATAGTTCTCTATTATGTTTTCCATTTTTGGGTATATCTCTTGCATTATGAACTCATAATTTTCTGTATATTCTAGATATTTTTTTACCTGTTCAAAAAACAATAATGATGCATCAACACTATTGTATAAAGGTCTATAATCATCTTCACTATATGTATTTGGAATTAACCCATACTTTATATCTCTTATACAGTGTTGTAATACCTTTTTTGCATTATCAAATCTTTTAGTCTTCAGGAATAATCCTTCATATGAAATCAAAGTATCTCTCATCCAATCTAAGAACCATGGATATCCTGCAATTGCAGAATATGTATTAAATAATGGTCTTTTTATAATAAAATTATCCGTAGCAATTAAAAACTCTTTGATTAATTCATCTCTTTCTTTTTCTTCTTTTGTTTTATCTAGCTTTTCTGTATTTATCAATTTTGATTCTATGATTATTTTATTTAAACGTGCTTTTTCTTTTACTATTAAAGCTCTTGCATCAATTTCTTCTATATTTTCTTCTGTTGAACATATAAAAGAAACTTCTTTTTCTTCCCCTGGTTCTAATTCAATTTCATATCTACCTGGAACAGTGTGATTTTCCTCCGCTTCAAACCCTCTTTTTTCTTCTTCTATATAGAACATATTAAAGAATGTATCATTATGATGTTCTATATATTTTCCATCATTAATCTTAATATAAATCGGATTTCCATCATCAATTTTCAATTCTAATTTCTGTCCCTTTACCTTTTGCTCTACTTTAAATATATGGTTCTTATTTATTCCATGTGCATTTCTGAAATTCATTACTGGAGTTAATATTAATTTCGAAGATTTTTTTCCATTTTTTATCTTATAATATACTCCAACCGTATTTTTAAAGTGCTCCATACATATTATTTTAGTTATTTCAACATCTTCAACTTTATATTGAAACACTGGAAGCATACTCTTTTCAAAACTTATCTGATACTTATATCCTTGCGAAATATAATTTTTTCCCACATTTGTAAATAACTCATATTTCCTTTTATCAATAATTATGCTTTCATCTATCTTAGATAAAATTAATCTTCTTCTTGCCGGCGGAATAATTGGCACAACAAGAAGTCCATGATATTTCCTTGTATTAGTCCCAATTATCGTTGAAGAGGCAAATCCCCCTATTCCATTTGTTACTAACCATTCTTTTTTTAATCCATTTTCTAAATTTAACTCTTCTTTGGAATATTTCATTTTTATACCTCCTATGTTTCCTTTTCATTATCTTCTTTGTTCATTTCTTCTTGGATGTTCTTCTGATTCTTTAATTGATTTTATTCTATCACTATATTTCATACTAAATTTACTTTTTGTTTTATTTTTTGTGTTTGGATTTATTCCTCTTTTTTCTGCTCTTTTATCTCTCTTTCTTTTTTCTTTTTTTAGTTTGCTTATTCTTTTATCTGATTGCAATTTTGCATTTAACATTATATATGTTGGATCACTCTCTTTATCTTGGTATTTCATATCATTACATATCAATTTAATTGCTGATTCTGCAATCATATATGGATCATGTCTTATTTTTCCATCTATTATTGTTGATATATTTTTCTTGATGAATTTAATTTTTTTTATTGATGTGTCACTAATTTTTTGTTCTACTAAATCAGCACCCTCTTTATTGTACATTTTTATATATTCTGGTATTACTTCTCCTGTATCATAAATACAATAATCTATCAATCCTTCTCCACAATGTTCTATTATTGCTTTTATATGGTCTTCTACTGAGTAATCATCAGTTTGCCCAGGCTCTGTCATAATATTATTTACGTATATTTTTATTGCTTTACTTTCTTTTATTGCTTTAGCTACTCCATTAACTAATAAGTTTGGTATTACATTTGTATATAAACTTCCCGGTCCTATTATAATACTGTCAGCTTCTTTGATAGCTTCTAGCACTCCAGGTGCAGGTTTGCAGTTTGATGGTTTCAAATATACTCTATTGATTTTTGTAAGTTTATCATTAACTATCTCCGGAATTTTATCTTTTTCTTCTACTACATATCCATTTTCTAATTCTGCACAAATCCTTACTTCTTCTGCAGTTACAGGTTTTACATTTCCTATTATATTAAATATTGAATTACTTTTTTCAATTGATGTTGTATCATTTTTATAAATTTCTTTCATTGCAGTAAAATATATGTCTGAAAATTTTAATCCTCTTAAATTAGGATTTTCCATTTCATGATTCAATATTTTTTCTAACTCATTTGATTCTTTTGCAGAAAGTGCAACTATACTATCTTTTACTTCTTCAAATGGTAATGTTGTTCCTAGAACTGCTCTTGACAAATTAGGTTGTTTCCCATATTCTGATACTGCTACAATTGCAGTTATATTATCTGTATATCTTTTCATTCCTGCTAATACAGTATTTAAACCTGCGCCACCACCTATTGCTACTATTTTAGGTCCTTTGTCATATATTGTTTTATCAAATATTAAGGATTTTACATTTACATTTTTCTTGTTTTTCATTCTGTCATCTGTTGCTTCTATGAATAGTTCCATATTTCGTTTATTTAAAAATATCAATCCTAATACAATACAAGTAAATCCTATTACAAATATTACTACAACTTTTCCTGCATCTATAAATTCCATTTCTTTTTGCACTAATATTTTTGCAATTCCATAACATGTTAATACAATACCTACTAATATTAGGAAAATCCATCTTTTCATTTTTGAACTTGATTTTAACCAATGTGCCATTCCTTTCATTGCTATTATCATCCTTTCAATTATATAATTTCTATTTCTTGTTCTATTATTTTTCCAAATTTGTTATAAACTTGTTCTTTTGTATATTCCATTAATTTTATTACATCTTTTGCTGTTGCATTTTTCTTATTTATTATGAAGCCTGCATGTTTTTCCGAAATTTGTGCTCCCCCTATTTGATATCCTTTTAGGCCACATTCATCTATCAATTTTGCTGTTATAAAATCTTTCCCCCTTTTAAATGTACTTCCTGCACTTGGATATTCTATTGGTTGCTTTTCTTTTCTGTACTTTGCATATTCTTCCATTTTTTCTTTTATCTCTTCTAGTTTTCCTTTTTTTAATTGTATTTCTGTTTCTAAAATTATGTAATTACTGTTTACAAATAAACTTTTCCTATATTCAAATTCTGCTTGTTCATTTGCTATTTTGTGTATCTCTGTATTTCTATCCATGTAAGTTACTGTTTTTACAATATCTTTCATTTCGCCTCCATGTGCTCCAGCATTCATTCTTATAGCTCCGCCTATTGTTCCTGGAATTCCTGATGCAAATTCCAATCCAGTAATTTCTTCTTTTAAACATTTCTGTGCTAATGCACCAAGTTTTACTCCGCTTCCTACTGTTAAGATTATTTTTTCATCTTCTATTTTCTCTTCTAGTTTTTCTATATCTATTTTTAGTACTATTCCTTGTATTCCTTGGTCTGAAACTAGTATATTACTTCCATTTCCTACGATTGTTAATTTTATATTTTCTTTCTTGGCATATTCTAATATATTTTTTAATTGTTCAATATTTTGAGCTTTTATAAAACATTCTGCTGGTCCACCTATTTTAAATGATGTATGTTTACTCATTGGTTCATTAATGTAAATATTTTCTTTAGGAATTAATTTCTGAATTTTTTTTATATCCATCTTTAAATTTTTCCTCCTCAATCATTCCAATCTTATCATTTTTTTCCTTATTTTACAATAATTTTTATTAAATCTCTTTGAATTTCATAAAATTTATAGTATAATAGAATTGTATTGATTACAAAGATTGGAGGTTTTACTATGTGGCAAATATGGTTAATTGCTTCTGGAATATTTTTTGTAATAGAAATTTTTACTATAGGATTTCTAATTTTTTGGTTAGGAGTTGCAGCTTTAATTGCAATGTTGATAAGTTTCATAACAGATAGTGTGATTCTTCAAACCGCAGTATTTGTTATCTCTTCTGGCCTATTAATTTTCGCAACAAGACCCTTAACTAACAAAATTGCTGGTAAAGAAACAATTCCAACAAATGTATATTCTCTTATTGGAAAAAGAGGTATCGTTGTCGAAGATATTGATTGGCAAAAAGGCACTGGTCAAGTTAAAATTGAGGGTGAACTTTGGTCAGTCAAAACCAATGAACAAATTAATATATCAAAAGGAACAGAAGTTGAAGTCGAAAATATCGAAGGTGTTAAGGTTTTTGTAAAACCTATAAATATAACATCTAATATTTAGTTAATATTATTTATAATATATTTATTAAGCAAGCTTAACACTTGCTAAAAGGAGGAAATTATGTATTTTTTACTTGCATTACTTGTTATAATAATAATTATAGCAGTAAAATCAATCAAAGTCGTTAGACAATCTGAGGTTTATATTATCGAAAGATTAGGTAGATTCCATAAAGTAGCTGATGCTGGTCTTACAATAATAATACCATTTTTTGATCATGTTAGAAGTGTTGTTAGTTTAAAACAACAAACAATGGATGTACCACCTCAAGGAGTTATTACTAAAGATAATGTTACAATCACAATAGATACTGTTGTATTTTACCAAATTACAGATCCAGCAAAGGCTGTTTATGAGATTCAAAGTTTGAAAAAAGGTATCGAATATCTTGCTATTACAACAATTCGTGATATTGTTGGTAAAATGGATTTAGATGAAACATTTAGTTCAAGAGATGGAATTAATACAAAATTAAGGACAATTCTTGATGATGCAACAGATAGATGGGGTTGCAAAATTGACAGAGTAGAAATTAAAGATATTACACCACCAGCTGATATCAGAGATGCAATGGAAAAACAAATGAATGCTGAAAGAAACAAAAGAGCTTTAATTCTAGAAGCTGAAGCTCAAAAGCAATCTGCTGTTACTATTGCAGAAGGTAAAAAACAAGCTGCTATCCTAGAAGCTGAAGCTGATAGAGAAGCTAGAATTCGTAGAGCTGCCGGTGAAGCTCAAGCTATAAAATCTGTTGCAGAAGCTAAAGCAAAAGAAATCACTATGGTTTATGATGCTATCAAGTCTTCTGAACCTGATGAAAAACTTGTTCAAATAAAATCACTTGAAGCTCTTGAAGAAATCGCTAAAGGTGATGCAAATAAAGTATTTATTCCTTTTGAAGCAACTAGTGCATTGAGCAGTTTAGGTGCAGCAAAAGAGATTTTAAAAGATAATAAGAAATAAATAAATTTAAGCAGGCACAATTAAGTGCCTGCCTTTTTTACTCCTCGCTCGCCGATTTATGCCAATATGGTCTTGGCCAGCTTTGAAATTGCGTTTGCTCTGATGGCCATCACCACATCAACGCTCTGTCCAAGCTGATTTGAAAGCTCTTTAAGGCTTTCTTCATCAGTTCCGGCTCTTAACACCATCTGGATAATGGACTTCTCTTGTCCTGAAAGTTTATCAGAAGTCATTATTTCTTCTAACATTTTTTTTCCACTTACAGAATTAGGCTCAATCTCCTCTCCATAAATTTCAGTTGCAATCAGACCCAGACCTTCTGCAATTTTTCTTCCGAACTGTTCTTTGTCCTCAAGCAGTTCTACCAGCTTTTCGTTCTCCATCTCTTGTCCTTTCTATATATGCATTGTTTGCGAGTTTCCTTATTAAAACAGCCAAAATGTTTGGCTGGAGTATAGGGTTATATTTCTTACCTCCTTTTTTTATTTTGGCCTTTGCCAATACTTTTATTTTATCACGATTTTTATACAAAGTCAATTTATGTAAAATTATTTCATTCCAAAATTTGCATTATTTTATAATTTATGCTATAATAGGATAGAATTAAAAATTCACAAACAAATTTTGTAAAAGAGGTGGTAATTTTTATGCCATTATTAGCCATAATATATATATTAACTTTCATAATATTTGCATTAGCAGCATATGCAGTAATGCAAATAAAATTAGCTGGAATGAATGTTAAAGACTTTTGGAGCTTTATTGAAGCCAACCAAATTTTAGATAAATTATATGTATTTGCAAAAAAATATAGAACTCTTTCTCCTCAGCAACAAGTTGTGTATCTTATGGAAGCAGAAAAAGTTTTCACTGCATTTGATAAAATTCCTGATATTATTTGGGAAGATGAATTTAAAAAATATGATGAAGTACTCAAAAAATATAATGAAATTAAAGTTGATAGATGGATGTCTTCTTCTAACTAGAAGGCATCCATTTTTAAAACCCATTTTTGATTCTTCTTCAAATTTCCAGCCAAAATTTCTTCTGATATTCTATCTTCTACAAGATTTTGAATAGTTCTTCTTAAAGGTCTTGCCCCAAAATTCGAATCATATCCTTGCTCATATATTTTATCTATCACTTTCTCGTCTATCTCAACTATATATTTTTGCTGTTTTAATCTTTTTTCTACTTGTTTAAGCATAATTTTAGTTATATTTTTTATATCATTTTCGTTTAATTTATGGAATACTATTATTTCATCTATTCTATTTATAAATTCTGGTCTTAACTCATGTTTAAGTTCTTTTATCACTTCTTTTTTTATTTCTTCATATGCTTTTTCATTTTCTGTTGAACCAAAGCCAAGTGATTTCCTTTCTGTAATTTGTCTAGCTCCAAGATTTGATGTCATTATTATAACCGAATTTTTAAAGTTAATCTCTCTTCCTTGTGAATCTGTTAAATGTCCATCTTCTAGAATTTGTAATAGTAGATTCATTACATCTGGATGAGCTTTTTCAATTTCATCAAATAAAATAACTGAATATGGTTTTCTTCTAACTTTCTCTGTTAATTGCCCGCCATTATCAAATCCAATATATCCAGGTGGAGATCCTATTATCTTTGATACAGAATGTGCTTCCATATATTCAGACATATCCAGTCTTATCATAGAATTTTCATTGTCAAATAATATTTCTGATAAAGCTTTTGATAACTCTGTTTTTCCTACACCAGTTGGACCTAAAAATAGAAATGAACCTATTGGTCTTTGTGGATCTTTTAATCCTACTCTTCCTCTACGTATTGCTTTGGCAACAGCTTGAACTGCCTCATCTTGCCCCACAACTCTTTCATGTAGTTTTTCTTCTAAATGTCGTAATTTTTTATTTTCATCTTCTGTTAATTTTTGAGCTGGTATTCCTGTCCATTTTGATATAATTTCAGCAATATTTTCTTCTCCTATTTCTATTATATCTTTACTTTTTGTTTCTTTCCAAGTATTAACTTCTTGTTCTAATTTGCTTTTAATTTTTATTTCATTATCTCTTAGTTCTGCTGCTTTTTCAAATTCTTGATTATATATAGCTTCCTCTTTTTCTTTTGAAATTATATTTATTTCCTCTTCTAATTCTTTTATTTCATCTGGCTCTTTAAAAATCTTCATTCTTACTTGTGAAGCAGATTCATCTATTAAATCAATTGCTTTATCTGGCAAAAACCTATCTGTTATATATCTTACAGACATTGTAACTGCTGTTGTTATTGCTTCATCTGTTATTTTCACATTATGATGTGCCTCATATTTATCTCTAATTCCTTTTAATATTTCTATTGCTTCTTTCTCTGATGGTTCACCAACCTTAACAGGACTAAATCTTCTTTCTAGTGCTGAATCTTTTTCTATATATTTTCTATATTCCTCTATTGTGGTTGCACCTATTAATTGTATATCTCCTCTTGCAAGTAATGGTTTTAATATATTGGCTGCATCTATAGCTCCTTCTGCTGCTCCCGCCCCAACTATTGTATGTATTTCGTCTATAAACAATATAAGATTTTCTGCTTTTTTTACTTCATTTAAAGCTTTTTTTATCCTCTCTTCAAAATCTCCTCTGTATTTTGCACCAGCAACCATTCCTGAAATATCAATACTTATAATTCTTTTTTCTTTTAAATTTTGCGGTACATCTCCTATTGCAATTTTTTCTGCAAGTCCTTCTACAATTGCAGTTTTTCCAACACCAGGTTCTCCTATTAAACATGGATTATTTTTGGTTCTTCTTGATAGTATTTGAATTATTCTTTCAATTTCTTTTTCTCTTCCTATAATATTATCAAATTTTCCTTCTTCTGCTTGTAATGTTATGTCTTCTCCAAACTGTTTTAATGCTGGAGGCATTACGGAATTATTTTCTCTACTTTTAGCTATGTCTTTAGGCATTTCCTTATCTAGTTCTTCTTCATTTATTACTTTGGCAATTTCATTATAAATTTTAGCTATTTCTACATTCAATTCCATTATTATCCTAACACCAACACAATCTTCTTCTTTTAATATTGCTAATAGTAAATGCTCTGTTCCTATATAATTATATCCTATTCTTTTTGCCTCTAAAAAGGCATTTTCTATTACTCTTTTGGTTCTAGGTGTAAAACCTAATGTTTCTTTTATTGGTCTACCAACACCTAAAATTTCTTCCATTTTTACTTTTATTTTTTCTTCTGTTATACCTTTATTATTTAATACTTTTGCTGCAATTCCAGTCCCTTCTTTAACCAATCCATATAATAAATGTTCTGTTCCTATATAATTATGACCTAATTCCACTGATATATCATTAGAAATCTCAATAACCTTTTTAGCTTTATTTGTAAATTTATATATCATCATTTTTCTCCTTTTTAGTCATATTAACCATTTTCTTTGCCTTTTCTTTTTGACTTGGTAATGGTATCCATGCAAAGTATGAAGATACAAATTCTCCATATTGTGTTGTATCTTCTCCTACTTCTGGTTCTTCTTGTTTTGGCTCTTTATCCATAAAAAGCACCTGCCTCTCTAATTAAGGTATGTGCTTTTTTTCATATTTTATTCATTAATCTTTGATTCCAAATAATAATTTCACTATTCCTCTTAAACATTTCGGAACTTTTTTTACAACTATAGTCATATGTAAACCTCCTTTTAACAGAGCAACCATAATATGCCGACTAATATCACTACCACTCCTATTAGAAATAACCAGCCTAATGTTGGTAAAAATAATACTAG
>OGPT01003301.1_pt1 | contig 11762 bp, 5 predicted proteins | sample 1552951 | NCBI WGS metagenome assembly OGPT01 (sample SAMEA2580224, study PRJEB22360) | human gut metagenome | biome: human gut; feature: human-associated habitat; material: faeces | place: Denmark | collected 2008/2010
AAATTCTAAAAGACTTTAAAGCAAAAGATAAAAATCTTTCCTATTTATATGAGAAGTCTGGAGATGAATTTCAACGTATTGAAATCGAACATAATGATTTTAACTTAATGTTAACAACCAAGCTTGCTAACTTTTCTTTAAAAGAATTTAACATGCAAGAGTTAGAAAACTATCAGAAAAAAGAGATTAGTACACTTACATTAGATGCAGTCTCATTCGATAAATTGTGTAACTTATTAGATATGTCATGGTTCTGGGACAGTGAAACCGGTAAAACCAAAAAGCATTATGAGGTTATTCAAACCATTACTGATTTTGAGTACAAGATAATGTATCAGTTGTACAGAGAGTTAGAACATTGTAAGAAGAATGGTACAAAGCTTAATATCTCTGTCGATACCGAGACAACAGGTCTTAACATCTACAATCTCTCGGAGAATAACGAGGACAGAGATCATTGTGTGGCTATTCCAATCTCATGGAAACCTGATACTGCATACGTTATTTTCACCGATATGGAATACTTTAGCAATGTACCCAATCAGTATGCTATCGACCGTTTAGCACAGCTTTTTGAAAACTTCAAAGGAGAACGTACAATTACAGTTTATGAACCTCCAAAGGAGTATTGGAATGATAACGATGTTGTAACATTAATTCAGGAAAATAAAAATGAAGAGGAAAAGAAAAAAGAAGAATCACAAAACAATGTAATAAAAGAAGTACAAGAAAATTCAGCTGAAATAACAGAGAAAAGCAAATCATCTCTTGGTAAAATGAACTTATTTGGAAAAATAAATTCTAACGAAGATGAATTATTCAGTGACGATACATTATTTGCAGTAGACAAAAATAATGTAGTTAAACAAGTCTTTAATGCAGGCGAGCAGGATAACGCTTTAGCCAAGCTTTATGAGAAAACTAGTAAAAAGTCTGCAGGTGATTCCGATTTAGCCAAGAACTCCAAACAAATTAAATTTACATTTGTACGTAATCTAATTAACCTCATTGGTCATAATATTATGTTCGACCGTAGAGTTTTCTATATGTTTGGAAAATCATTTTACTTTGACGATGATACACTGCAGATGGGATTTGATCTTAATCCTAAAACTGTACGTGGTTCTGTTGCTTTAAAAGGTTTAACACATCGTTTACTTGGACATGAAACTCCAGAGTTATCAGACATTTTAGGCAAGGGCAATGAGGACAAGTATAGATACCTTTACGATATTTTAGTAGCAATGGTGTACGGTTGTGCCGATGCTGACTACACTTTAACTATCTTTCACATTCTTAGAAAACTCATGTCAAAAAGGATGTACAAAGAGTACAAGCGGCAGGATGTGCAAATGCTAAATATTTTAGCAATTAGTGAATATTATGGCATGAAGACAATCGAAAAAGATGTCGAAGCTTTAGCCAAGGAATCCGAAGAGAATTTGAAAATTCTCAAAGACTTTATGTATTCCTACGTTGGTACATACGTTAATTACGTTAATCAGCGAGAACATCTTAGTATTCAATATCAATCTGGAAAGTTAACGCAAGAACAATACAATAAGGCAGTTGATAATATTAAGGCTGATAAAAATGCTAAGTATGAATTTGATGTAAAAGCAAGCGAGATTCGACATGTTATGTATGATATTCTTGGTTATAAAATCTATGCATGGACTGAGGGTGCTAAGAAGTTACCTAAGACCGATAAATACGTAATGAAAAAATTAGCTTCACAGAAACGTAAGAGTGATAGTCATACATTCGGAACAATGACAGAAGATTTATTGGTTTATGGAGCTAGCAGAGAAAAATATAATGAGTACGTTGCAAAAGGGTTTAAGTACAAAGCGGCCGATATGTGCTTAATCAAAGCGGATGATTTCAACAAGTGTAAAAATCCTTTAGCTATCGTTTTAACCAAGTACGCTGAGCTAAACAAAGAGTATACCAGTTATTTCAAACCTATCAGAGAGACCAACATGGAAGGTAAAATCTTTAAGAATTACTCTTTAGCCAGGATTGAAACACGAAGAATTATGAATCCTGGACAAACAATGAAAGGTAAACTAAAAGCGCTCATACGGTCTTATACAGATGATTACTATTTGTTAGACTTCGATATGTCACAGGTTGAATATAGAATCATGATCTCTTTAGCCAAGTACGTTTCCATGGTTAATGTCATGAACAATCCTGAAAGAGATTACCACACTGAGACTGCTTCCTTACTTCATGGTGTTCCTGCACATTTAGTCTCGAAAAAACTTCGTAAGAGTACAAAGTGTTTTAACTTCGGTATTCCATACGGTTTGTCAGACAGAAGTCTTTGTGATAATTTATTTGGCAAAATAGATAACGATACATTGTTTGCAACAAGAGAATTATTACAGAAATGGCTTAAGAGTAATAAACCAGTTTCAGACATGTTAAATCAGTATAGAGAAGATGCTCTTGTAGAGCAAAACATTTCAGACGATTTCAGAAATTACATTGATGCTTGGAAAAAGGATGAACTTGGTCAATACGAATTAAACGCTAAAGGTGAAAGAATTCCAACACCTATCGGAATGTCCATCAATGAAAAAGGGTTCTATCGAATTTACGATTTGCAGGATTTAGACCAGGCAAAGAAGGGTAGAATTCAACGTGCTGCTGGTAACTTTCCAATACAGTCGTTTGCAGCAGAAGTATTTAGAATCATTTTAACCCGGTTCTATAATCGTTGTGAGGAAGAGGGAATTAATGACAAGATAATTTGGCACATGTTAATTCATGATGAACTATTGTGTTCAGTACACAAGAGTTTACATCCTTTCTATATTTACAAATTAGTAAAAGAGTCGTGTATGATTACTATGCCAGGACATACTAAGTATTTCGTTGGTATTAACATAGGTGATACATGGGCGCAATGTAAGGATGATAGTAGAGAAGCTCCTGTTATCTTCGTAGAAAGAATGATTAAGAAATGGGATAACGGTGAGTTTGGAAAAGGACCTTTCTGGTTCGATGATCCTTGGGGATTTATTAAACCATATAGGGATCAGTATGTCCAAGATAGAATTCTTGAAATTATACAAAGACTTCAGCCAGATGTTATGGAGAAACCAATTAATGTACCTTTGCTTTTAGAAACCTTTAGCAACTACACTGTACGAAGTTATGTAGATGATTACGATATGAATTACAAAATCACAAAGCAGTACGATCCAGACGACCCTGACGAACAAATCCAAAAGAGCAATGATGAATGGACAAGCCGTCTTGAAACATGGGCTTTAGCTGTGTTTGGTGATGGTAAACAAATGATTGATATAGATGGTAATTTAAAAACATTACATAGCAAGCAGGATGATAAGACCCAAACTGCTGATGCTTTAGCCAAGATGCCAAATCAGGCAGAAAATTCTAAGCAAGCAATAGTATTTGATGACATTGCATTAGACGATGAAGAAGACGTTACATTTGGTATGCTGTTTGATGATGATACAAACGTAGATAATTCTTATTGGGAATTTGATGATAACGATTTACGTGTTAGTTACGATAATTACGGTGAAGACGACGATAGTGAGGTTGAGAAGGATGATGTTGAATTCATTGATGTCCAAAATGCTTCTAGCGTAGCAGCGTGCATTAAAATTGAAAAACCAATGAAGAACATTACAATGCTTAATAAACAAGCAATCATCGAAAGTAAGCACTATAAAATAACACAGAAATGTAAAGAGTACTTACAACCTTATATTTCTAAGTCTGGAATACGGATTGTATTTCATGAACCAAATGGATTGAAGCGCTGGCAGACCGTTAAACAAAAAACAGATTTAAAGAAATTAGATAATTGGTTAACAAAAGCTAACGAAGTAATTAATCAAATAGTTAAAACGCATCATTAAGAATTAATTGTTAGTGCTCGGTATCGGTTAAGCTTTAGCCAAGCAAGTCCATTAGTGCTTGATATCGGTTAAGCTTTAGTCAAGTAAGTTCATTACAAGACTAGGCTTTAGCCAAGCGAGTGAACTACCAAGCTTTAGCTAAGAATTCCAAGCACTAACAATTTAGACCAAAAAACAAAGGAACACTTAACATAATAAATATTCTCAATATTTTTGACACCAAAGGAGATAACTATGGGAATAGGAATGAAAACTAGAAATGATAGTTCTGATAAAGGAACATTTAATCAAGAACCTAAAAAGAGGGTAAATAGCCAACGTAAACAAGACAATACACAAAAATCTTCAAAGCAGTCTCCAAATCAGTCTCTAAAGCAACAGCAGATGCAGAGCAGACCTAGAAAACGTGCTAGTGATGCACAATGGCACTCTGTAAATAGTACAGAAAGAAATAGCAATAGAAGTAAAAGGGTTAATCCACAGTATAAAAATTCACAGTATAAAAATTCTCAATACACAGATTCACCTTATGAAGAAGAGGAAGATTTTACATCACAAATTAGTAATAACAATAAATCACATAAAAAGGCAATACTAATAGTTGCCGTGATTGCATTAATTACCCTAGGGTGTGGAATTTTTTATCTCATGAATCAAGTGAAATCAGCGAACAATAAAATACCAACCAATTCAAAACTACTGACAAAACCATCCGAAGATGATGGTAATGCAGAGGAAGAGGAAGATGATGAAGATGCTCCCGAAGAAGGGACTACATTTGATAAAGGTTTTGAAACAGGAGACAGTAACAGCGAGGGTGGAAAATACGAAGAAGGCACTTTAACCAAGACAACTCCAGAACACTATTCTTCATCCGATTTTCTTAAAGATTTGAATGGGTATGAGATACCTGCAGTCTACACTGTTCAAAACGTTACATACGATGTAGCCCATGTAAATTATCAAGCAAAAAGAGCAACCATTGATGATGGTATGGAATTCTATTGGTTAGAGATTGATTACAACGGTAAAAAGTACAGGGCACAGTGTAGCTACAACATGTTTAGAAATTTAGAGTCCGAGGGTATTTGCAAAGTAGCAGTTGAAATCTTAACATTAGATTCTGGACAGCAAGTTGTTTCTTACATGAAAGTTGTATCAGAAGACTACACAGTTGATGATGCCGAAAATGATTTTAATTTTTAAACAAACGTATTAACTTATCATTAACTTCGAATGAGCGAAGCAAGAGCTTTAGCCCGGTGAATCGCTTTAGCAATGCGAGAGCTTTAGCCTAGTGAATGGCTTTAGCCAAGCAGCCATCAGGGAGCAATGCGACTACCAGTTAGGGTTAACTGCGTCAGCATCGACCGACTATCTTTAGATCAAGGGAGCAATGCGACCATGGATATAAATCAATTCATCTTTAAACAAGAGAGCAATGCGACCGTGGAGATAATTTATCACAGCACATTTAGGTGTCAAAGCCTATATGTGCTTTTATTTTAATTAATTTAAAAAAGGAGGTAAATCATGACATTAAAAGAACTAAAAGAAAACCATGATAGGTACTATGCTTTTTCACATTTTATGACTGTTGAAGAAGCAAAACGATTGGGAAGTATACCAGAAGAGTACTGGGATTATTTTCCTGATACTTGCGAATGTGGTAGTGAAAATATTCTTACTGGAAATTTACAACAACCACAATGTTGTAATCCTAAATGTTTTATTAAACAAGGATATGCACTTAGTGAACTTTTAACAAGATTTAAATGTAAAGGACTTGGACCAGCACGCTGTATTGAAATTGTAAAGACCTTATCACCACAATTTAAATATGATTCTTACATAGAAATTCTTGATATGAATCCGAATAGTTTCCCTATCGCTTTAGCCCAGAAAGCTTACTCTGTGGATTTATTAAATGCAATAGTGAAAATTCGAGGTGAGAAAATAACATTTCCAACTTTAATAAGTAATCTTGCTATTCCGACATTAGGTGATAAAGCTTTGAAGTTGTTACAGGGTGTTAACAGTTTTGCAGAATTTGCAGCATACGTTAAAGCAGCTGGAAGTTTACAGAAATTTTGTGATTCAAGAGGTATTCATGATCCAATGGTTTTCTTTTGGATACAACAAAGTTTAATTGATATGTGGTTAGCAGATTTAATTATGCAGAATAGCGTTAGAAAAGAAGGTAAAATTAAGATCGAAATTTGTATTACTGGATTTTTACATTTAAACGGTAAACGAATTACAAAAGATGAATTCGTAAAATTTTGTAATGAGATTTCTGTTAGCGAAGACGGTACACAGGTTTTTGAAGTAATACAAAATACTGCTAAAGTAGGTGCTGTGCATATTATAGCTGATGCACCATCAAATAGTGCAAAATACTTAGCAGGATTGCGACGAGGAGAAGAAGTAGATATTGACGGAGTCAAACGAAGTGTTTTAATGAGTTCCTCCGAATTCATTGATTATTTAAAGGAGTTGTTGGAAAAATGGAAACAGAAGCAAGACGAAATCAAACAAGTGGAACAACAGAAAACGAACTTACAAGTACAGGGAATGAAGCTATTTTAGCCAAGTCTTTGCAATCAAATGATTTATCCGATTTAGCAATAGACGCTGCAATAACAGATGAAATAACAGATGATGAAATTGATTTATCCGATTTAGCAATAGACGCTGCAATAACAGGTTCAACAGAGAATTATGTAAACGAACAGGCAAATAATGTATTTGATTTATTACTCAAAGAGTTCTCTGAAAACAATACAGATACAACAGAATCATTAAAAAACTCACTTGAAAGTGAATTGGAAGACGCACTTAGCACCGATGCTGACGAAGCTATGATTGATGATATAGTCAATAGCTTAAAAGTAAAGGTTTTGAAAACATCGATGATTTACCATACGAAACCTTAGAGATATTAATTAATCGTGCAGAGGCTTTTGATGAAAATGGAAAAAGCATTGAAAAATTTATTAATGATGTTTGTGGAAAAGTAATTAATGATTTCGCTAAATTCTATAAAGACCTCAAAGCGTCCCCAGCAATCAACTACATTCACGATGATGACGATGTAAAAGTTTTTAAATCTTATAATATCGATTATGAAGGGGCTTCTGGGTTATATTTGAAACGAATAAGAGAGTGCATAACAAGTAATTTTATGCACGATGTTGATGTGTGCTTGAAAACCGGCGAGAACTTTAGCGAAGAAAAGATTGAAGAAATCATACAATTTGTTTACCAGCGTTTACGTAATGATCCGACTTTAGCTGAGCGAATTGATAATAATTTTGATTCTTTCATTCAAAATGTACAAAGTACTTTGCATAATATTTTACAGGTAAATAGAAGAGCTTTAGCCCAGAACCAAACTAATAAGTTGTACAGAGATAATACTTCTAAATATTTACTCAAAGATGAATTGCAGATGTTTCAGGATTTATTGCCTTCTGCTAATAATGACTTTAGTTCTCTTAATGTTAAGTTTATTAAACAAATTTTTACAGATGGTGATAAGTATTATTTTAAATGTGAAAGCTGTGGTGAGAAGGTTTATTTAGACAAGTCAATTGCTGTAAATCTTAGTTTTCCGTTAAACGGTGCAGCTGGAAAACGTTCTTTGGTTTTGCCAAAGATTTTTAGATGTAAGTGCGGACAAAAGCATTTCTTTACTGATATCGAAATCAATCTTTTAAAAGAAACAATAAAACCTATTGTTAAATCTGGTATTAACGATTTAACAAAAAAATTAATCGATATGAGTAAAGGTTCCGCATTGTTAAAATACGAAATCCCAATTAACTTAGTAAAAGATAATTGGAGTTATTGTATTGTTGCAACAAATTCTAACGAATTACGTAAAGAGGGTAAATCGAAAAGTAGTGATGAACTAAGCTTTAGCACAGTTTCTGACATAGAATTTGAACAGGCTGTAAAAAGTTTTTATACGTTATTAAATACTTTTAATCCTAATGTAATTCCTAAAGTAATTTCTAAGTATGACGCAGAAGAGAAAGAAACAGATATACTCGATTCAGAAAAACTTGATGATATCTCTTTTAATTTCAATCAGAATGATTTATTTGGACAAGATGATGACTTCTTTAGCCAAGTAGATTCATTCTTCGCAGATAGTAGTAACGACCTCGATGACCTCGGTGCAAATCAGTCTATCAGTGGAGAAGCAGACGTAATTAATGATGACAACAATGATAGCATTGCGGCCAAATACGAAGAGATAGGAAATTTAGATGACAGATCTGATTTACTTACTTATAAGGAAATTGCAGTGTATTTCTGTAAAATCCTGAGTATTGATTATCCTGTAGTAAAAAATAAAGCACTATTCAGTTTAATTTTCTCAATCAATAATAATAAAGTTCTAAATGAGTATCTGAATTGTTCAAATATTTATGAACTTAAATCTATCTTAAAATTCATTGATAGCAGTGCAATACTTCTTGAAAAGAATGTACTGCCTGATGATCAACAGGTTGTTGAATTAGAGTATATCGCTAATTACTATGGTGAGGTCAACACTTTAGCAAAGTTAGAATCTCTTAAAGATGATAAGCCTGCTTATTGCCAAGAGCTTTTATCTGTGTTGGAATCTGAAAAAGTTTTAATCAAAGATGAATTAAAAAAATACGAAAATGAGAGAAAAAAGATAATTCTTGAATTAAATGATGTAATTGAGTCTCTTGCTTTTACACAAATTATTAATATTTCACAGGTTAAACTTGGTGATATTTTAAATATTGTAACTGATAAAACAATTTACAAGTTATTCGACTTAATTACTGACAGAATGATAATTACAAACTATGCAGAAGATTTCTATGACAGATACAAAACATTTAATATTTTAAACAGAAATTCACTGAAGAATAGCTTAAATGTAAGAACACAGGCTAAACATATTACACAAAGTGTTATGAACACTATTATGAATAAAAGTGATGATTTAGGAATTACAATTAGTGAAGGTGAACTGTACAATAACTTTAGAATGGTGGATGCTTTAACACAAAGTAATCTCGGAATTCTTAATGATTTAAACAGTGCTTTTACCAATGCAGACTACTATGAATTCTGTAGGTTAGTAATAAAAGTTAGTAATTTGCCTGAAAGATTAAATACGTTAATTTCAGATAAATACACAGATTTATTCTATGAATTCATTAATACGTTCTTGAACGATGCAAAAGCAGTGATGGATGCTTATGAAAGTCCTGAAAGCTATTACTTACAGGACTTTAGCCAAGATGAAATCACTTTAGCAAAGACCTACAAGAAGCAGCTACACTTTAATCGTTATATGCCAAAAAGACTTCCAGATGAAGGTATTATTGATTATATTAATCGCTACGAAAAGATGTTGCACAACGGAGATTTAACCAAGTACAATTCAGTGAATTACGGAAAAGGGTTCGATACTTACGCAGAATACTTTGGTTTACTTTTTAGTTGTTCTGCTTTGTATGAAACCACATATCATTCATTTACAACGGCTACTTTTGTAACACAGTTTGTTAAGACAGTTGTAGCTAGTAGAAGTAATAAAATGCAAACCGGTAAATTACTTGGAATTTCTACCCCAGTCTTAAATCTGATTGATTACGAGATTGCAAATAACGAGTCAGAGATTAATTTTGAAAACATTAATTTGTTGCTTAAGGTAATATCTGGAATTTATATTACTTCTGTAAAACGTCGTGTAGATGCATTGTACGAGAGCTTATACAACTACGTTGTTAAGAATACAGATGCTTTAGCCAAGTCTTTAAATTATTTTGATGTGAAGAATTGGTTATTACAGATAGCATCTGACGATGAAGTAAATTTCACTCCTTATAAAGATGTTCCAGAAATTACAGATTATAGTGATTCTATGTCTGAATTATACACATATTCAGAAGACGAGGAACTTAAACAGTACATTTAGGAAAGGAGACAAAGTGTTTGTTATTTTGTTAGAGAATAGTAACAATACTGTTCTTTCTGAAGTTGATACTTTCACAAACCATTATCCTAGAAGTTCTATTAAACGTATTACTAGATACACTACACTGGAAGAATTGCACAGTTTAGCCAATAAACCTTTACTTAGTATTGGATGGTTAATCATTTGTCAAGACACTGCTATAAAAAATTCATACTTGAAATTTCTTGAAGGGCTAGATCAATCTAATCTAGTCCTTTTTAGAATTACAAGCGAACAAAAATGTAGTGAGTTACTATCGGCTCTAAAAGCCGACAAAGTGCAGTATAGAATTATAAATAACTACAAATTAAAAGAGGAAAAGGTCATTGACTATGTTTGCAAAAATTTAAGTATAACAAAAGTTGATGCGAAGTATTTATGTACACGTTCTGGATACTATTTGCCAGAAGTGGTTAAAAATGTACAAACTCTTAAAGTTCTTCCTAGAATTACAAAACCAATTATACGTAAATACACGGAAGACAGACGTAGTATAGCTGTTTATGATTTAGTAAACTATTTAATTGGAATTGGCGGGAAAACAACCTACGAAGACTGCATGCAATTGGTATACGAGTATCGCTATGGTTTTGAACATTTACTAAAAACCACTTTAGCCCAGATCACCATGTACATTAAAATTTACAATCTAATTCTAGATGGTGAATTAACTTTAGCCAATTGTAAAATTAAAAAGAAAGATTTGCAGGATAAAGAAATCTCTAATCTTCATGATTTTAGACTTTATAAAATTGTAGAGAGCTTTGATAAAATCTCATACGATTATTTAATACTTTTACAATTAAAGCTGCAACAAATCTCACCGAAATTTTATTCTGGAGTTTTTGACTTTGTAGCTTTGCTAAAAATTAATGCTAAACCAGGAGTTGAAGCCAGAGTATCTACAAAAATAAATACAAAAATCTCTTCAAAAGTTAAAGAAGACTTAAAAACTTCTGAAAAGAGGTTAGATGCGTTCAATCGTAAACGTTACACAATGACTACAGACGATTGCCAAAAAGCTTTCGAATACTTAAAGGAACAGAGGGACAAATGAAAACTTAAAGGAACAAAGAGACAAATGAAAACTTAAAGGAACAAAGAGACAAGAGGACAAACAGATACTTAAGGAGGTAATTAATTTGGAATATCAGAATATTTTAAAGTATTTACAAATTGCAAATAAACCTATTGAATTTCCAATCACAATTGTTGAAAAGTGTAAAGACTTTAGTAAAGAGTTGAGCGGAGTTTATGTTTATTTTGATAATGAAGATATAGAAAATATTAAAGATGCCATCATTGCATTAGGAACTCTAGAAGCACATCATTGTGCACAGCTTTTTACACAAATTCCGGAAGAAGCATACAAAATGATTTTAATGCGTAGTGGTTGGAGTTCTTTTACAGATTATTTCATTAATCAGTATGGTAGTGTTAGTAATATTTTTGTTTACTTAAATAAGGGAAAAACTGATCAATTGGTTAAAGAGCAGCAGAGTATTTTTTCCGATGATGTCAATGGTGGTATTGATGCTGATCACAGCTCTGAAGTTGGTGACAATCACAATTCTGGTGCTGATGACCATTCGGAAGTTGATGAAGCTTTAGCCCAGGAGTTAAACGAAATGCCAGAAGTTGATGAAGCTTTAGCTGAGGAGTTAAATGAAGTGCCAGAAGTTGATGAAGCTTTAGCCAAGCAAGCAACTAACGAAGAAGTTGCTGACAATAAAGCAAAAGAAATTGAAGACTTTATTGATTCAATGATAATTTCGAGAGAAATTGAGGAAGAAGAAAAAGAAGAAAAAGAAGAGAAGAAAAGACTGGTACAGAAAAAAAGAGAATTACATAGT
>OGPT01003306.1_pt1 | contig 11742 bp, 26 predicted proteins | sample 1552951 | NCBI WGS metagenome assembly OGPT01 (sample SAMEA2580224, study PRJEB22360) | human gut metagenome | biome: human gut; feature: human-associated habitat; material: faeces | place: Denmark | collected 2008/2010
TGATAGATACATTGTACCAAATATAGACGGTATTATCTACTTTTTCAGTGCCCTCGGAAGGGGTTTGGGGGTGTGGGGGAGTCATTACCATCGTTCGACCGTCAGCGATTCTGTTTTATGATTCTTTAGCTTCTCTGGATGTTCTAATGCGTGACATATTTTGCATATTGCTACAAGCTGTCTCCTCTTTGTTCCCTGCTCATAATAGTAAGCTGACAAGGCAAGCTCTGGGTAATCCCTTACATGCTTTACATGATGCACTGTGTCCGCCGCCCGAATCCTGCCATGTTCTTTACATAGCTGGCACTCATAATGCTGCGTTCGAAGCACTGCCGCTCTTAATCTCCGAAACGCCGGAGACTTATAGAACTTCCACATTGCATCCTGCTTTACAAGTTCTGCTATCCATGTTCTAAGCTTATCCGTTGTGTATTCTCTTTCTAACTCCTTGCTTACAATCTCTGCATCGTTCATCACTTCTTTACCTTCTTACATGCTGCAAGTGACTTATCTCCAAACTTACCGTTAACAGGCAATCCATATTTTTTCTGTAGCTTCGTTTCTAATGCCGCTGTATTCGCTCCGTATTTTCCATCCACTTTGATATCTGCATCCATCACCCAGTTAAGCAGTTTCTGTACTCTCCTGATCTGTGTTGGATAGTCCTTCAATGTTTCGTATCCATCGCCGCACTGATAGTAACCACGTGGTGGTAATGCCGGAAATGTTCCTGGATACTTTGTCTTTTCATTGCTTATCTTGCTTATCTTCGGGTCAGTGAACCAGCTTTCCGCTTTTGTTCCGGTCAGTCTATTAAGGTCAATCTCACCGCTCATCCCCGGACAGCTTCCTCGTTCTGTGAACTGATGGAAGTCAACACCTTTATGTGTCGGATACTTCTTACTGTATGTTCCATTGTTCTTTCCATACCTTGCTTCCCACCAGGCACAGTTCTTTGGCCGCTTATCAATAACACTCTTATATCTTGTGTACTGTGCATACATCGTGTAGATCATTGACTTATAGCCAAGATTGCTGATGTATTTAAGAGCATCCCTAACACCTGCTACGTTATTCCCTTCCTTACATTCCACATCGAGAATATAGCCAACGAAATACTTTCCAACTCTTTCTCTGCACGTTTCCACTAAGAATTTCGCCTGTGCAAGTTCTTTGCCACTGTTCAAATAAGCGTACAGCCAATATGGTTTCTTCCTTTTTTCACATTCCTTTATTACGGTGCTTAATAACGGATCAACGAATGTTAATCCCTGTGTTGCTTTCGTGATAATAAACGGACAGGCTTTTATAACTTTATTCCAGTCCGTTACTTTTTCATGGTGCGAGATGTCTGGATAATATTTGCTCACGCTTCATCCTCCTGTTCATAATCACTCATCACTTCCGGGATTCCGGCGATTGAAGTAAGAAGTGAAGTTACCGCTGCTAATGCTGCCGTTCCTACTACGGTTTTCCAATCTACCGCCGCAATCGTTGTCGCTGCCGGAATTAATGCAACTGCGGTCTGCGCTGCTGTCTTTACTGCTCTTTTCGCTGCACCTGCTAACCAGTCTCTTGTGTCAACATTTTTTCTTAATACACTATGTTCAAACATCTTTTCCTCCTACATAAGCCCTATATTCTTTAGAGCATAACCGATAATTCCGCCCACAAACGCTGTAATGCTGCATGTTATAATCTGTCTTAATAGTTCACCATCGCGGCTTTCTAATTCGTTCAATCTTTGTTCCTGCCTATTTTGTGCCTGAACCATATTTTCAATTGATATAGCAAGTTTCTGTATCGAAAGTGCAAGATCTGATATTTGTTTTGTAACTTCATCAAAGCCTTTAAGTCTGTGGTTAATACGATTAAGTTCATCCTCTATTCGTTGTTTGAATTCTTCGTGTTCTTCTCGTCCAATTCCATCCATTAACTTCCCTCTTTCACTGTCACATAGCCAGCCGCTCCAGAAGAACCACAAAAGTAATTATGCTGCTGTGCCGCACCTGCTTTCCCATGCAGGGCTTTCTTTGATACCTGTCCGGCTACTGTTCCGTTGTGAACACCCCCATAGGTAGCAATCTGTAATTTTTTATTTTTATGTCCCAGAAATACTACAGTATGAATAGGGTCTTTCTGCTCAAACAAAACAACTTTTCCTTGTTTTAATGCCCGGTTAATATTCTGCCTTACCTTCTTGTTGTTCTTACCTGTGTTTGAGTGCCACACCGCAACTTTCTTCCCGGCAATCCCATTAATTACTTTTGCCGCTCCAAACACCGTCACTTTTGAGCCATTATATCCGGCTAAATGCGTGCGGCACCATTCGCGAATCTGTTCTGGTGTCTTCCTGATTCCTTGTAACTGTAACGCTACTGAAATCGCTTCTAAGGAACAACCATGACTTCTTACAAAAACAGATTTACTCTGCTTTTTATCCGGTATTTTAATTATTACCGTCTTCTTATCCGGTTTCTGTAAAACAGCTTTGACGGGCCACTTTTTGTTTGTCGTCTTTGCTACTTTTTTTACAATCATCGTGTTTTCCTTTCTGCATACGAAAAAGACACCCTGCAAGCAGGATGTCTTTTTCACACTTTTTATTGGGGATTATAAGCCAAGCAATAATAATACCTGTATTGGGGAATCAGGTATTATTTTTTTGCTCATTATAAAAATAACATAAATAAAAATAACATTGGATAACATTTTAATTTTTTTTTGCTTTTTCCTCAATATTTTTCAAAAATCTTGTACAACGCATCTGACACTGTGCTTTCGAATAACTTTTTCCTGTCTCTTTTTCCATCTTTATTGCTACCTTGTACCAGGATAAGTTGTCTATGTAAAAATACTGGAGCATCATTCGAATTTCTGTAGAACGCACCGTATCAAGAAATGTATATGCTCTATTTAGTATTATCTCTTTCTCCAGTTTTGTTTCGTTTAGTTTATTGATTCTTTCTTCTAACAGTTTTCTTCTTTTCTCAATCGTTGTATCCTGTGTTCCTTCCAGCCTGTATAACCTTGTTCCGCCGCTGCCACCACGAACGCAATCAGCTACTACTTTTTCTGACAGTTCCGCTATTTCCTGTTCGGTCTTTTCTATTCGCCTTTCGAGGTCTTTTATCAGTACATCAATGTCACCGCATCTTTCAAGGTTCTCTTTCTCTGTCATAGCTTCCCTCCCTCTGTGTCAGATTCTGACACCATTAAATAATCAAATGTGTTCATGTTTTTGTGGCGGTCCAAACGGATTTCTCTCCATCTTTACCAGTTCATTATATTTTTCAACATGTTCATCTGGTGTTATTTCGCCATTCATAAGCTGCTGTCCTAATTCTTCAAAATCCAAGGTTAATCTCATCTCAAATTCATGCAGTGAAACCTTCCCTTGTGCAAGCATACGTTCTAATGTTTTGTGTTCTTCACTCATATTATCCCCCTCGCTAGTAAATAACGATAACCCCGGTATTTTACCGAGGTATCGTATCAATGACATATAGCTCCTTCATGGAACCGTTAACAAGTTGCGTGTAATATGTGTAAAACCTTCCTGGAGGTGTGTCCAGCTTATTTTCTGTAATCTTTCTCGTATGCATCTTTTAATTCCTGCACATAATTCATAAGTTCACATTCATAGCAGTAATTATTCATTTCTTCTTCCTTGTACATGCTGTTTTTCGTATTTAATTCTACAGCTTTTCTATTGCTGCATAATTTATCACACACATAGCCGCACAGTTTGTCCGTTGCTTCTTCTATTTCTTTTCTCTTTCGTTCGCTTGGAAGAATCTCCATTTTCTTTTCATCGTGAAGCTCTTGTAATTTTCTTTTTGTCTCTCTGTCTATTCTATCCTGTTCTTCCGAATATCTCTGCTCTTCCGTTTTCTCTGCTTCGGTTTTATTAATGTATCTGTCGCAGGACGTACAGGTGGAAGTTCGGACATTACACTCAAGGTATCTTTTACAGTTATAGCAAAGTGATGTGATGTCTGTAGGATGTGGTGCCTCATATTCTTCTGGTTCTTCCTGATCTAATTCTTGATTGCAGTCCACTATCCTTGATTCAGATTCTTCTACCGCTTCCTCTGGTTTTTCTTCGGTGTCATATTCTGACACCGCCTTTTCTTCTAACTTTTCGCTTTTCATCTCTTTAATTTCTTTATGCGATAGTTCCCCATTATCTTTTAATCTCTGTAAAGCTTCTTTTTGCTGTTCTTCACTCATGCCGGAAAGCTCATAAGCTGTTGAAAAGTTTATATTCTCTTTATCTATCTCTTCTTTAAACTCTTTAATAAGATTTTTATTAATCGTTTCCATCTGTGCAATCTTCGTCTTAGAAACATGCAGCATGGATGCAATCACATCTCTAAGTCTTCCTTGACTTAAATCACGTCCATGGATTTTCATTCCATTTTCTTTTAAGTACTCTAATTCCTCTTTTAGCTCTCTTTCTTCCCGAAGCAAGGTAGCAACGCTTTTATTTCTGCTACTATTTGCAATAATCAGCTCTATTTTTTCCTCGTGTTCATTTGCTGGATTCCTAACTTGGCAGGTTACAAGCTCATATTCTGTATAGCCACGTTCTGCGAGTAACTTTAAAGCTCTCCACCGTCTCTCCCCGGAAATTAACTTGTATTCTCCCTCTTCTGACGGTTCATACATAACTGCCAGATTATCAATCAATCCTACTGCTAATATTTCATCTGCTTTCTCTTCTATTCCTTCCTGCGGATAAAAGTTTTTAACGTTCGAATAAATCTTATGAATAGATATATCCTTTGTGCGAAAGCGCGCCTTTGGTGTTGTATCTATTCCCCTTTTGCTATTTTTGTTCAGTGTATCCAGCACTGAAAAACCTGTTGCCATGTCTACCTCCTTTCTTCCTTCGGGATGCTATGCGAAACTTTCTTTTTCTTCTTTGTCTTCCTCAAATCTACCGCCGCAGATGCTGCTGTTATCCCCGTTCGGAATCCTCTCTCATCTTCTACAACAATCATGTGTGGATAAATCTCTTTTACAGTCACCTTTTTCGGTGTTGTTTCCTCTCCTCGCATCTTCGGTCCATCCATGTAATAGACCGCTCCCGGCTTAATGCCGAGAGCTTTATTCATCTTTTCCATGGAGGATGCTTTCTTTTTCTTTCGAACTATTAATTGCATCTTTATTCCTCCTGTAATAATTCTTCAACTACCGCCCTATAGTCTTTCGTTGCCATACCATTCTTCGAAAAGGCTGGAAGTGGTTTCATTGCCATAGATGCCTTTTCTACTACAATCGAACGGCGGACCGGTGTTTCGAACATCTCAAAGCCAGACTGCTCTTTCATCCACTGTTCAAACTCTAGGGTTGTTTTATTTTTCTGCCGCATGGTGATAATGCCTTTAATATGCAATTTCTCATTCAATTCGCGGAGATCGTCAAGCTGTTCCTGCAAATTGTAGATTGCTTCATTCTCAAAACCACCTAATTTCACCGGAGCTATTACCATCTCTGCGGCGATCAGTGCATTAATGACTACCATGTCAAGCAGACGGCCACAATCACAGATACAATAGTCGTAGAGATTATTTACTTCTTTGAGTACCTCTTTTAAACGCTCTGCCTGTGTTTTCTCTCTTTCCAGGCAAAGGTTCATATCTGTCTGCATCAAATAGCCATTTGCTGTGATAATATCAATATTCTCATATTGTGTCTGCTCAATAAAATGCCAGGTATTATATTCTCCACCGACATATGTATGATTTTCTAATAATCCGGAAAGCCCTTCTCCTTCTGGGTCATACTTTCCATATACCTTTGATGTATCCCCTTGCGGATCTGCATCAATCAAAAGCACCTTTTTTCCCTGTTCTTCCCCTAAAATATAAGCGATGGTGTCCGCACTGGTTGTCTTTGCGATACCGCCCTTTGGTGACATAACTGCTATCGTTCTCATAATCCCTGCTCCCTTCTATGCTCTTTTCTTTTCTCTTTGTTTCTGGAATTTTCTAGCCGCTCTCTTTTCACTTCGGTTATAATGCCTTTTCTGGCGGTATGCCTGCGTGTCTGTAACATTGTCTTCGTTTTTTCGAATCTCGAATGTTATCCCTAATTCTTCCTTTAGTGCCTTCGTCATATCTTCCCAAGTCACATATTCTTCCTGCAGGCATTCTGTTTTTAAATTAAAACGCTGCACGAATCTATCTAAGCGTGTTTTTCCGAAACCAAATTCATCTCTTAGGGTCATCGCTGCCAAAATCCTAACTGTATCAACTATATTTTCTTTGATTCTTCTGATACTTTCGTCTATCGCTGACGGGCTCACTCCTACTGGGATTCCTGTTGCTTTACGCATTTCAATATCCTGCTTTAACCCTTCCATTCCTTTTGTCTGTGCGATTCTGTACGCTTGTGCCATGCCTTCTAGTCTTAATCTTTCCTCTTTGCTAATTCTTGCCATCTGCTTATAATCCTCCTTAATCCTTTTGCTTTCGCAACCTCGTATATATGTAATAGCGTGTGTTGAAATCATTGTAATAAACCTTTGCAAATGTGAAATCATATTCCGGGTACCACGCTTTCATCTGTTCTTTGATTATATTTTCATTGCGAACCATGTCGTTCACATAGCGTTCTATCTTTCTATAATTTCCACTCTTTGCCTGTGGCCGCTTATTCCTTACCACTTTTACTTCTGGCTGCTTTAATCCCTGTGATGAGTTCCATCGCTTTTCGGAGCGAATTCTGTCTTTCTCTTTTACAATATAGTTCGCCATCCCAGAAAGTCCATTCTCATCCTTTTCCAGTCTCCTGATCTGACTACGTTTTCCGCATTTCCATGTTTTCTCTACTGTGTCCCGGTCAAGTAATCCATCCATAACAACATGATGATGCCACCTGATCTTAGCATCAGGATTATATTCCGTTACATAAATATACTTACAATTTGGTAAGCCAAGCTTCTTTCTTCTGTAATTCAGTCTTTTAATAAACCTCTTTACATTCTTTAGTGCTGCATCTATATCCCCATCCGCAGGAAGGTGTTCATCATCGTATGTAAACGTACACCAGAGGTCTTCGTTACCAAAGTTTGCATTGATAAGACGTTCTACTCTCTTTCTTGCATTCTTATCGTTCAGTCTCCCCTGTGCTTCTCTATTACTCTTCTTCACTCTTCCCTCTTCCGGAATATCTTCTTTCTTTCCAAAGATAGGATAGATTTCTACTTCCAACTGTTCCCCTGCTTTAATAGTCTTTAGAGCATAGTTCGTCTTTGTGCGTTTGAATAACTGTTGTGTCATCCATTCTTCCATATCCTCTAAAGATTTATTGTAAGCAGACTCATAGTCATATTCTAAGAAACCTCTATTCTTTTTTCTCTTGTCCTTCTTTATCTGACACTTACCCATTGCTTTACCTGCTATTATATATTTCGACCACTTGTTACTATGTATTACGAGGACGGCAAATTTGTTAAAATGCTTTAAAAATCAGTTTCTTTCATGGTTTTTATGCTTGCTTTTCTGTGTCAGATTTGATATGATGAAATTGCTTTTCAGATTATTCTGACATTGGAGAGCATCCGCTGCTTTTGGATGCTCTCCTTTGTTATGCTATTATGTAATCCAGTCCGGTTTCCGCTGCCTTTTTCCTGGCATAAGCTACCGCTTCCACATAATCTCCATAAAAACACTCTAATTCCATGTTTGTCCATCTGATAATCTTTACTTTATTTTCTTTCTTTTTATCTTGCATTCCTTACGCTGCCGATTCTTCTTTTTTGTTTATCTCGACAGTAACTTTCACGTTTTCCCGCTCCGCTACAATTAATGCGACCGTTTCGCATAATCTCCTTATATTACTTTCTCCCATATGGATGTTCCCCTTCTTTTTTTACTTCTAAGATTTCTGTAGTACCGCCTCTTTTGCAAAATCCTTGTATAAACTCAAACATCGCTCTCCCTCGTGCTTCTTTGTTTTCTGAAAATTCCTGGTCTATCATAGTTCTTATCGAAGTTCCCAAATTGAGATATATGTTTTTATCCCATGGTTTTTCTAAATCTATCGCCATTGTTCCTTCATTTTCGTAATGTTTTTCCACTTTCTTTGAACTTACAACAAAAACTACATCCCCCTGCAAGCACATTGGTTCTTCATTTGGTTTGCTATCATTTACAATTATCGCACTAAACATCGTTCCTCCTACTTTCTTCTTTCCTTTGTTGATAGTTGCATCACACTTCTAATCCCTTTGTTTATCAGTTACTCCACTCTGCATTACTACGGGGTTGTGACCGCCTGGCATCCCTGCCGCCTGCATTAGAGTCTCCCGGAGCAACCGGGAGTGTTCTTATTCTTTTATATCAATGATAATCTTGTTGCTATCCGTCCAAAGAAATCCTTTCATTTTGGACAAATAGTATGGGTATATTCTGTCCTTCCACCATTCTCCCTTTGCCAGAATTTTATGCTGTTCGTTTCTGATGGTTAACTCCGTATCGTCTTCAACCATTGTTGAAGCTATTAAATTTATCACTGCCTTTTGCATATCTTTTCATATAACCTCTTTCCAACTTTCTCGTTCACTTGTTCTTCGCTATCTTCCGTTATAGAAATCTCGAATATAGGTCGCAGTTCTTCTTTTGCTTCCTCTGGTAAGCTTTCTTTCAGGCTCTGTACAATCATAGAAAACTCTAATAACTGGTCCAAAACCGTTTCTTCAAGTTCTACACTCATTGTCCTTGTATCTGCTTTAATCATTATTTTCTTCTCCTCCATATATCATCCGAAATATTTCTCCAGATACTCTCCAATCATCATCCACAGTCATTGCTACTTCAAATGCTTTGGGTATTTTTTCTTTTACTTTTTCTGGTAAACTTTGTCTTAGGCTTTTCGTAATCATGATAAATTCTAAAAGTTGGTCTATCACCTGCCCCTTTAATTCCACATCCACGCCTTCTTTTACATCTACCAAAATCATTCTTTCACCTTCTCTTCTAACCATTTGATTCCCACACCATTCCAACGAATTTTTGGGATCAATACTGTTGATCTGCTCGTCTTTAATACTTCTTTTCCTGTTTTATCTGTGTAAACGACAAAATCTGCCTGACTTTTCTGTGCTGTATATGCCACCAATTAATCCCTCCTGGTTGTCTTTCTTAGCTTATGAATATTTTTTTAAAATTCTTCTCTTGCTAATCTGTTTAGATTCTCCCGAAATTCTCTGTGTACAAAGTCCGGTTCAAGGTTTCTCCTGGATGCATATTCCATGAGATTTTCCCAACATTCTTCCGCTTCTTTTTTAATAAGCTGTTTTTCAAAATTAACATCAAATGGGACATTCAACATGCTTCTTTCTTCTCCTTTAAGAACTTAAGTACCTTATTCCATTCCTCGCTTTTCTCTTGTAATACTTTTCCTAATTTAAACATTATTTTCTCCTTCCTCTTTTCCATTTTTCTCAATCTGTCTTCTTATTTCTTTTCTTAGACCTTTAATACAGCAAACCGTTGCCGCACCAATCTTTACATTAAACCAGCTACATTCTGTACAAAGCTGTCCTAAACCGCCTGTGTCACAACACGCTTTGAAGTCTTTCACCATTTCTTTTGACACATGTAGTCTCACTTCTACATGCGGTGCAGGAAAAATTTTAATTGTTTTTTTGAACACTTTTCTTCCTCCTCTTTGATTAATTCTTCAAGATATTCCATGCATCTATCATATTTCTTCCTGTCTTTATCAAAACGTAAAGACAAGTGGAACGTTTTCCCCCATGGCCACTTCTTGTTTTGTATCTCCTCTTTTCTTGCAGCGAATACACTCATTCCATAGTTACTAAAGCTAAAGGCGACCGCATTTCCTTTGTGTTGCACCTCGATTATTTTTTTAATCAAAGTCAAAATCTCTTCAGTATTTATCACTTCATTTTCCTTGACTTTTTTTCTCATTATTTTCATCCTCTTTCTTCTCTCAAACTGTTGTCATTGACTTTTTGTCAAAATTACCCTATTCTTGTTGTACAGGCACTTCAAAGCCGAGTACAACAAGAAAGGAGAACTTCATGTTAAGGATGCTTTTAATACTCTTTGTAGTCGTGTATATAGGTTCAATCATTTCAAGTATCAACAAGAGTCTAAAAATGAAAAAATGTATTGATATTTTACTTTCATTTTTAAATTCCGCTACTCTCAGCCGCACCGGAACCCTTGTTAATAAAAACAATTTTGATGAAGCTTTAGATAATCTTCTTTATCACTATCCTGTAATTTGTAAATTTAGAAATATCTATGACCCTTCTTTATCGTATGGTGAAGACCCTGTTGAAACCTATATAGCAGCTTCCAACTTATACAATAGCTTTCTTATGAGACAAAATTTTTTAACAAATAATTTTTACCAGTCATTAAATCCCATAAATGCACTTAAAAAATTTGCGACTCTTCCAAGTACATTTCTAAAATTTTTCGGCATTAACTTAGGTACTTACTCAGCTAGAATTTTTAATTTCATTAGTTGGATAGCTACTTGTGCATTCAAATTATGTCAAAGTGAGATAAAAGCTTTTCTTATTTCGCTTCTAAACCATTAGTCCTTTAGGCGTTCTTCGATTTTGTCTAAAACAGCCGCTGTTCTTTTATTACTTTTTCGAATTTCTTTACTCATTTCTTTTTCATAGCCATCTATTTTTTTAAAATAATAGGTGGCTATTATTTTCGTTGTAATTGCGGCTGTTAAAATACTTATTAATATTGTTTGCATTTCTCCCTCCTATGCTGGCTTACGTTCCCACTTGGCACGTTCTTCTCGTTTGCCTGCTGTTTTTCTTTTCATCTTTCTTTCCTTGCGCTTGTTTTTTACATAAATTTCCTTTATAATATCGTTAATACATATTAATTTATCTAATTAAGGAGGTAGGTGTTCCGTGTTAAAAAACTACTTTAAAGACTGGTCGAATTATCTTTCTTTCGCCATTGCTTTGGTTCCAACTATTTTGCTATATATCTATCCATCTGGAACTAAAGTCCCCTTTTTCGTGTTTGTCGTGTTGCTTTTTTGTTTTGTATTATCACTATGGCTAAACGTAAAATTTTTTCTCGATTCAAGAGATGAGTACCGTCCCGCTATAGAGTTATTACAATGTAGTCAAGGACGAATTTTATGTCGCCCCAATAATTTGCTCACCCATCATTCTATTGTTGCGTTTTATGAAAATAATGGAAAATTAGAAAATCGGATTTGTTATGGATATGTAGAAACCATCAATAGTATGGGGATAGCTCAAATCCTTCTTTACTCCGATACTTCCTCTTCTAAAAAACTATTCTCTTATATTTCTTCTAAACGAGATAAAATCATTGTAAAACCAACTGTAACTATTGAAACAATAAATGACTTTTTAAAAGCTGAAGGTGAGGTGCCATATGTATAAAGTTGCTAAAATCATTGATGAATACAAAGTTGTTATTAATGCAGGTTCCCGGCAAGACGTTTGCGAGGGACAAAAATATCTTATTTATGCCATAGACAATAACGAAATATTTGACCCCGACACTGGACGTTCTCTCGGCTATCTGGAGATTGTCAAAGGAACCGGCATAGTTACTCATGTTCAAGAAAAAATTGCTACTCTGGAATCCGCTACTTATCGCAGAAAAAAAAATATTTCTCCTTTCTATATTAGTAATATTCTTTCTTCATCCATCGAAGATGATGACCGAGAACAAAGGCGTTTACCTTTCAAAGACC
>OGPT01003308.1_pt1 | contig 11738 bp, 13 predicted proteins | sample 1552951 | NCBI WGS metagenome assembly OGPT01 (sample SAMEA2580224, study PRJEB22360) | human gut metagenome | biome: human gut; feature: human-associated habitat; material: faeces | place: Denmark | collected 2008/2010
TCCTTATCCAGTTCAATGACAACCTGGCGGCGGCGCACATTCATTTTGCTCATGTAATACTCCTCCATGGCAGTCATCGGCGAGACGCTGGAATCCTGGAGATATTCCATGACGTGGAAATTTTCGATGGATTTGGTGAATTTCCGGTTTTCGTTTTCGAGATTTAAAATTTTCATAGGCACGTTCCTTTCTTTCATTAAGAAGAAAAATAGTGATCCGTCTTGTTTCTTTTATTATACAGGAAAGAAAGCAAAGAGCACAGAAAAATTTAGAAAAAAAGGAAATCTGGAAATCATGTTGTCCATTTTTCAGCGGAGTGATAAGATAAAGTTCAGAAAACGCAAGCAGTACGGTCAGAGGAGGAGTTTATTATGAGTACAATTACTGTCAGAGATGCAAAAATAGAGGATGCTGCACGGATTCTGGAGATTTATGCGTATTACGTAGAGCACACCGTGATTTCTTTCGAGTGGGATGTGCCGTCGCTGGAAGAATTCGAAAACCGTATGCGGGATATCATGAAGAAATACCCGTATCTCGTGATCGAAAGAGATGGAAAAATCGAGGGTTACGCATATGCCCATCCGTTCGTTGGCCGCGCCGCATACGATTGGTCGAGCGAGCTGACGATTTATCTCGACCACGATGCGCGGAAAGGCGGACTGGGACGGAGATTGTATGAAGAACTGGCCGATCGTCTGAAAAAAATGGGCATTCTGAACCTCTACGCCTGCATCGGCTATCCGCAGGTCGAGGATGAATATCTGACGAAAAACAGCGCCGAGTTCCATGCGCATCTCGGATTCGAACTCGTGGGAACCTTCCACAACTGCGGCTACAAATTCGACCGCTGGTATGATATGGTCTGGATGGAAAAAATCATCGGCGAGCCGCACGCGGGACAGCCGGCAGTAAAGCCGTACAGCGAGGTTAAAGAATGAGTACGATAACGACGTATACAAGAAAACATTTCGATCCCGTACATCCTGATCCGGGGCTGCTCTGTGTGGAGGATTTTGCGCATGCGCTGCCGATGATCTGCCGCGGAAACGGTCATGTGACGACGTTCTGGTCAGTGGGAGAGCACTGCATCTGCTGTGCGAAAGAGGCGGCCGCGCGCGGCTATTCCCGGCGGCTGGTGCTGGCGTGCCTTCTGCATGACGCGAGCGAGTGTTACATGTCGGACGTGCCGCGGCCATTAAAGCAGGAGATGCCGCGGTACCGCGAGATCGAGGACCATCTGCTTTCGGTGATTTATGAGAAATATCTTGGCAGTGATCTGACGGCGGAGGAGTAGCGGATGATGAAACAGATCGACAATGATCTGCTGTGGTACGATCTGACAAATCTGCTGGAGGAACCGCAGGCGGGGGATGCGCCGAAACTTCACATCACGCTGGACTACACGGTGCGGCCGTTTGCTGCGGTGGAACAGGAGTATCTGGAATTATTCGAACAGTATCGGGAGACGGGCGATGAGAGAGGATAAAAACGAAAACCGCTGGGACAAGCTGCTGCAGATCCACACAATGGGGCGGGATGACAGCCGATCGGATCTGTACCGGTATCCGTATGAGCCGACCCCGTACTGCGTGCTGGAGCGGATGGCAAACACAGGGATGATCCGAAAGGGAAATACGCTGCTCGATTACGGATGCGGAAAGGGCCGTGTAGATTTCTTCTTATCGGCGCAGACCCGGTGCCAGTCCATCGGTGTGGAGTATGATGACCGGATTTATGCGAAGGCAATGGAAAACAAAAAGGCGGCGGCCTCTGGTGCGCGGACGGAGTTTGTGCTGGAGAGCGCCGAAAATTTTCCCGTTCCTGTGGAAGTGGACCGGGTGTATTTTTTTAACCCGTTTTCGCTTGAAATCTTAAGAAAAGCGATGGCAAGACTGCTGGAATCGTACTACGAAAATCCGCGGGAGATCCAGCTGTTTTTCTATTACCCGTCGGATGCTTATATCTCGTATCTGATGACCGTGCCGGAACTGGAATTTCTCGATGAGATCGACTGTATGGATCTGTTTCCGGGCGGGGACAGCCGGGAGCGGGTTGTGATTTTTACGATTCAGGAATAAAAAGTTTTGTAACAGCAAAAACCGTGTGGAATACAAAAAAGCATGAATTATATTTGAAGAAAGGGCGTTTTTATGAAATATCAGGTAATGCGAATTGAGGAAGACCTTGATTTCGGTTGTGAGGAGCGCGGTGCCGACGAGCCTGTCATGGCAGTTGTTGTTTTGAAAGATGAAAACGGAACAGAATCGCGCATCCGCCAGGAGGATCAGATGCTGTATGACTGGAACATCGAGGAGGGCGACACCGTTATTCTGAATGAAAACGGCGAATTGCGAAAAGTACTCTCCGGTGATTGGACGCAGAATTGCAATTCGAAAAATGTAGATACGACAAAATTCGTCAACATGATGCAGGCCGTCAAAGCCGGAAAACAGATTGACTGGATCTGTCCGTTCTGCAGCGGAACAGTAGAACGATTGGAACAGAAAGGCGGAAAAACCGTAATCGGATGCACATCGTGCGATATGCGGATTCAAATAGAAAATTAAACGATTTCGGCCTTTAAGGCCGAAAGAGAAAGGAAACACAAATGGTAAAACCAATTATGAGAGACGTTCTCTTCCTCGGACAGAAATCCATCCCGGCGACAGAGGAAGATCTGCAGGTGGGAAGAGATCTGCAGGACACACTGGCAGCAAACCGCGAGGCATGCGTCGGCATGGCGGCAAATATGATCGGCGTGAAAAAACGCATCATCATCGTAAACGCCGGATTCCGCGACATCATCATGTTCAACCCGGTGATCGTCCGCAAAAGCGGCCCCTACGAAACAGAAGAAGGTTGCCTCTCCCTGCCAGGCGTGCGGAAAACAAAGCGGTACCAGAACATCGAAATCGAATACTACGACTGGGACTGGAAAAAACAACGCCAAAAATTCATCGGCTGGCCAGCCCAGATCTGCCAGCATGAGATGGATCATCTGGAAGGGATACTTATTTAGATCCTACAGCAGACAGGAGGACGGTATGACAGACAGAGAATGAATGGTAAAAGGAATCATTTACAACCCGAATGTGGAAGATCTGGCCAAAGAGCCAGAAGTCACCATCGTTCCAGGCGTCACAATCGGCGAACACGACCGCGAGTATTTTTACCGGGACGAAAAAATCGCCTGGGAGAATCTCAAATAAATCGGGACAAATTTCGAAAATATAAAATTTTTGTAAAATAATGTCGAAAAAACGATTGACAAGTGGCGAAAAGAAACATATGATAATACCTGTCAATATACATATTCGGCAATAGAGGCGCGAAGGCTAAGAGTACCTGTCCTGAGACAACGGGGTCTGGGACGGGCAGGGAAAGGAGCATTCGCCGAAACGGGGCAGTTCCCGAAAAACTGTCTGTGTTGGGGTACAGTCGAACAGGCTGTGCACTCTCACCGTACTGGTGGAGGAGCTATTGCTTCATGAACGTAGATTTAATGGAGCAGTGGTGAAGACCGCTGCTCTTTTTATTGTACTGCAGTTGGAACCGTGACAAAAGGTTCCAGGGGTGGAAATCTGTTTGGTTGGAGAACGAAAGACGAAACGGGTGTTACAGGATACGTCTGAAGAAAACTGTTGCCGGAAAAGAAAAAAGGGAGGATTTTGACATGATAGCATTTCTTAACTGGCTGGACGGTGTCCTTTGGGGCGTGCCGCTGATCGCGCTGATGATTCTGACCGGTCTGTACTTTACCGTTCGTTCTGGATTTTTCCAGTTTCGTCACTTTGGCTGGATTATGAAGAGAACCGGCGGAAAACTGTTCCAGAAAGAAGACAAAGCAAGTGAAGGAAAGGGTATGCTTTCCTCGTTTGAGGCGATTTCGACCGCTATCGGCGGTACCGTAGGATTCGGTAATATCGCCGGTGTTGCAACTGCAGTTGCAGCAGGCGGCCCGGGAGCCATTATGTGGATGTGGCTTTCGTCTCTGCTTGGTATGATATTAAAACAGGTTGAGGTTACCCTCGGCTGCTACTACCGTCACACCAACGAAAAAGGTGAGTACTACGGCGGTCCGACTTACTACATGGAGTGCGGACTTGGCGAGGAGCGCCACTGGGGCAAGCTGTGGCTGATCCCGGCGCTCATCTTCGGCATCGGTATTTTCTCCACCTTCTTCGTAACCTCTTCCAACCTGACCGCATCTCAGGTCGTAGCCGGTGCGTTCGGTATTGAGAATATCAATCTTGGAAGCTTCAAAGTAGAAGGCGTTATCGTGATGGGCGTTCTGCTCTGCATTCTGACCTATGTCGTTACAAGCGGCGGTACGAAGAAAATCGCAAGTCTGTTCAGCAAGCTCGTTCCATTTATGAGCGTTCTTTATATCTTGATGGGAATTGGCATGATCATCATCAACATCAACCGCGTTCCTGGCGTATTTGCAGCCATCGTAACAAACGCATTTACCGGAACAGCAGCGATCGGCGGTTTTGCCGGCTGCGCAGTCAGCGAGATTATCCGTGTGGGTATGGCGCGTTCCGTATACTCCAATGAGGCTGGATGGGGTACTTCTCCAATGATCCATGCTTCCGCAAAAACACCGCATCCGGTAGAGCAGGGTCTGTGGGGATCTTTCGAGGTATTCTTTGATACCATGGTTATCTGTACGATCACCGCACTTTCCGTTATCTTAAGCGGAAACTGGACCGACGGAACGAACGGCGGAACACTTGCTTTAAGTGCATTTGCAAGCGGATTCGGCAAATTTGGAAGCATCCTTCTGGCAGTCATCATGGTCATTTTTACTGTAACGACTTCCGGCGGATGGTTCACCTACTATCTGGCAATTCTGGAGCATCTGTATAAAAAAGAAGGCAAGATGAAAGATATCGTCATGAAAATCTTCTACGCAGTCCGCGCTCTGCCGGGCGTACTGTGGACGATCTATCTGGTAAAGACAAACAACCAGGGCTTTATCTGGACTGTCGTTGATATCACATCTGCGATCCCGACCTTCGTCAACGTAGCAGTGATCCTGATTCTCTCGAACCAGTATTTCAAACTGCTGAAAGACTACAAAGCAAGAAACTTCGGCCAGGGCACGGTAGACAAGAACGCCTGCCTGTTCTATGAAGAGAAAACGAAATAAAAAATATTCAAAAGCGAATCCAGACACGCAAGAGAATAGCGTGTCTGAATTTGTATATTGCGCAAATGGGCAGAAAAGAATAGAATCAAATTTAGATGACAGTAGGAGGATAATGATATGAAAACAATTTACAAAAACGGAGCTGTCTACACCGGAAAACTGCCGCTTGTCGAAGCGTTTGCAGTAGAAGACGGCAAATTTGTTTTCGCCGGAAGCAGCGCAGAGGCAGATGCCCTTGCAGCAGCCGGCGACAAAGTTGTAGACCTCGGCGGAAAATTCGTCTGCAGCGGTTTTAACGACAGCCATATGCACCTTTTAAATTACGGAAGCTCCCTGCTGAAAGCGCAGCTTGCCGCACATACCGAAAGCCTGGAAGATATGCTCGCCTGCCTCGACACCTTCCAGAAAGAGCATCCGCGAAAAGACGGCGCATGGCTGATGGGCCGCGGCTGGAATCAGGATTACTTCACGGACGTGGACCGCATGCCGAACCGCTACGATCTTGACCGCGTATCAACTGAAGTTCCGATCTGCGCGACGAGAGCGTGCGGCCACTGCCTCGTAGTCAACAGCAAAGCGCTGGAACTCCTCGGCGTCACCGCAGATACCCCGCAGCCGGAGGGCGGAGAGATCGGTATGGAAAACGGTGAGCCGGACGGAAGATTCTTCGACAATGCAATGGAACCGGTTTACGACAGCATTCCGGTGCCGAGCAAAGAGGAAATCAAAGATATGATCCGCAGCGCCTGCAAAGCCCTGAACAGCTACGGCGTCACCAGCAGCCAGAGTGATGATTACTGCGTTTACCGCGCCGTTCCGTGGCAGACCGTCAACGAAGCATACAAAGAACTCGAGGATTCCGGCGAGCTGACCGTCCGCGTTTACGAGCAGAGCAACTTTACCGATCTGGAATCCTTAAAAGGTTTCGTTGAGGCTGGAAATGTGACCGGCATCGGCACAGACCGCTTTAAAATCGGACCGCTGAAAATGCTCGGCGACGGCGCACTCGGTGCGAGAACAGCATTCCTCAGTCGCCCATACGCAGACGACCCGTCCACCTGCGGAATCCCGGTATTCACCCAGGAAACCATGGATGAGATGATCGGCTACGCCAATGCACACGGCATGCAGGCTGCAGTTCACACGATCGGTGATGCGTGCCTCGACCGCGTGTTAAGTGCCTATGAAAAAGCCCTTGCTGAAAACCCGAGAGAAGATCACCGCCACGGCATCGTGCACTGCCAGATCACAAGAGCCGATCAGCTTGAAAAAATCGCGAAAATGCATCTTCACGTTTACGCACAGAGCATCTTCCTCGATTACGATAACCATATCGTAGAGGAGCGCGTCGGCAAAGAGCTTGCGAGCACAAGCTACAGCTGGAAGACGCTGATGAATAACGGCGTCTCCGTCAGCAACGGAACTGACTGCCCGGTAGAGCTGCCGGATGCCCTCGCCTGCATGCAGTGCGCTGTCACAAGAACAACGCTGCGCGACCATGTCGGCCCGTACCTGCCGGATCAGAAATTCACCGTACAGGAAGCACTCGACAGTTACACGATCCGCAGTGCCGAGGCAAGTTTCGAGGAGAACGTGAAAGGCCAGATCGCAGAAGGCATGATGGCAGACTTCGTCGTACTGGGTCAGAATCCGTTTGAGGTGGATGAGAGCACGATCAAAGACATTCCGGTGTGCCGGACGTATCTTGCTGGTGAACTGGTATATGAAGCATAAAGATATAACTCAAATGAGCGATAAATGTCAAATGAAAATTCATACAATGAAGGGAAAAACGTGAAATAAGATAACCTGGAAATAGTATGGAATAAAGGCAGAAACAGAGGAGAACCTCCTGCGGCGATAAACGGTCGCAGGAGGTTCTTTTTTGATCCTGATAGGACCATACGGTCGTAAAAGAATCGAACAAATGGTTGCATAAAAGGGCGGGAATGTGCTATGATAAAGGAAATTTTACGAAAGGAAAAAACAGACAAATGCTTGGAAGAACACATTTTTTTATTGGAACAGCAGCGGCACTTGCTGTTTTACAGCCGCAGACGGTTCCCGCGCTTGTGGCCGGTGCCGGGGCTGCCGCGATCGGCGGTTTGATCAGTGACATTGATGTCGGCACTTCACAGGCGCACCGCGATGCCGATAAGATTATTACGGCAACAGTTGCAGTTGCGGTGCTCACAATTCTTGCGGAGTATAAACTGAATCTTGGAATTTACCGCCGCCTCACAAGCGACAGCAGCGTGCTGCGTCTCCTCACCGGAACGGCAGCATTTTTGCTGATCTGCGCCTATGGGAAACAGCAGCCGCACCGCTCCTTCATGCATTCATTTGCGGCGCTGGCATTGCTGACGGCGTGCGTGGACATCATCTACCCGGATGCGTCCGCTTATTTTGCCGTGGGCTTTCTGTCCCATCTGGTGCTCGATTTTTTCAACCGGAAACCGGAAAAGCTGTTCTGGCCCTGGAAGAAGGGATTCTGCCTCGGATTCTGCTCAGCACGGGGACTTGTGAACCGCGCACTGCTCGGGTGCGGCATGGTATCTCTTGCTGTAGTACTGGTGCTCTCGGCGCCTGCAGGGCGGCTGATGGCTAAAATCATGCGGGCAATTTACGGATGAGATGGGATTGACAAAAAGATAACAAGACAAAAGAAGAAAAAGCAGGAATTTTTCGGTGTTAAAGTTAATATTTTATACATTTTATAGTAGGATTTTTGATTAAAATGATGTAAAATAGAAAACAGAAATCCGGCGTCCGTAATTGTTTTTGAAATGAACGAACAGGGAACCGCCGGCCCGTTACCGCAGCCGATTGCGGAGCGCAGCGCAACCGACCACAGAGATTAGAGCACAACAGGCAATACAGGAGTTAGTATGAACGAAGAAATGAAAAACCAAACAGAACAGTTACCGCTTTTAAAAGTACACATGATGGGAAGTTTTTTCCTGGAGTACGGCGACCAGCCGATTTCCTTCCGGAAAACAATGGCAACAAAATCGATGAGACTTCTGCAGATTTTCCTCTATAACAAGGACAATGGAATTTCCAGAGGAAGACTGTTGGAGAGCACATACGGAAGAGAAGATGTGGCGGACGCGGCAAACAGCCTGCGTGTCGGCGTACATCGCCTGAAAAGAAGCCTTGTCGAGGCAGGACTTCCGCAGTTTGAGTACATTTATACACAGAAAGGCGTTTACCACTGGACCAGCCCGATGCCGGTCGAGGTAGATGCGATTGATATCAAAAATAAGATCCTGGAAGCAGGAAAAGAGACGGACGAGAAAGCGCGCATGGATCAGATGATCGAAGCACTGGAGCTGTACACCGGAGAGTTCCTTGCAGATTTCGGCGAGGAAGAGTGGGTACAGGCGGAGCGCGCGCAGCTGAAAAAAGGATATTCCGATGCACTGAAAGAAGTAAGTGAGTATCTTCTGAAAAACGAGGAGTTCGATGAGCTGCAGAAACTGACTTCTGTTGCTTCCGAACTGTATCCGTTCGACGAGTGGCAGGCAGTCCAGATGCAGGCGCTGATCGGCCTGGAGAGATACAAAGAGGCCATGAAACTGTACGAGCAGACCTCGAAACATTACTTTGAAGAGCTTGGCGTTACACCGAGCGAGAAACTGGTGGAGCAGTACCGCTATCTGGGAAGCCGCATGGGCAGCAGACACCGCGTGATCGAAGAGGTACAGGCAGATCTTCAGGAGAGCCCGGGAGAAAAGGGCGGAGCATTCTTCTGTTCCCTCGCCGGATTCCGTGACTGCTACCGACTTGTTTACCGTATGTCCGAGCTGAACGGACAGATGCCGTGGCTGATGCTGTGCACCATTACAGACGGAAAAGGTTACCCGGCAAAAGGCGGTCCGCGCCTTGACCGTATGTCCGAAAAGCTGCTTGAGGTAATGAAACGCAGCCTGCGTCATTCCGATTTCTTTGCAAAATACAGCCCGTCCCAGTATGTGATTCTGCTGCAGGGCGGCAGCCAGAGAGGATGCGAACTCGTCTACAAGAGAATCAGCGAGCGCTTCTCCGAGGAGAAAAAAGGCTGGGCAAAGAATCTGAAATACAGTGCACTGCCGGCAATTCAGACCGAAAAAGAGCTTGAGTTCTTAGAAGGAGACGATGTTTTATGATTCGCGTACAGCTGCCTGGAAGATTCCGCATGTACGATGAAACACGCTGCCTCAACGAGGAAGCGATTCATTCCCCGATGATCACAAAGCTGCTGGTTTATATGATCTGCAACAAAAACCATATCGTAACACTGGAACAGTTAACCGAAGCACTCTGGACGGATGAGAAGAGTGAAAATCCGTACGGAGCACTGAAAAATATGATGTACCGTCTGCGCGGAACGCTGCGGAAGGTATGGCCGGTTAAGAGAGGATCATGCCTGCTATATGAAGGCTGTCATGGAACTGACGAAAAGCCTGGAGCACCGCAGACCGCAAAGGAAAAGTACAGGTTCTCAGTGATCTAAAAGAGCTTTATCAGGAACCAAGAGAATTAGAAAAAATAAATTAATTTTTAAGTTGACAGCAGACTAAACAAATAGTAACTTTAAGCTGTGATGAAACGAGCTTAAATCCAGAAAAAGTCTGCTGTCTTAAGTTAAATAAAGTACAACAGACAGGGAGGATAACAAACATGAGTTACAGAGAAGTATATGAAAAATGGTGCAATGATCCATATTTTGATGAGGCATCCAGAGAAGAGCTGAAAGCACTCGAAGGAAATGAGGCAGAAATCGAAGACCGTTTCTACCGTCAGCTTGAGTTCGGTACCGGCGGACTCCGCGGTGTCATCGGAGCGGGTACCAACCGCATGAACATCTACACCGTACGCCAGGCAACCCAGGGCCTTGCCAACTACATTATTTCCCAGAACGGACAGGAAAAAGGCGTAGCCATCGCACACGATTCCAGAAGAATGTCTCCGGAATTCGCACGCGAAGCAGCACTCTGCCTGAATGCAAACGGAATCAAAACGTATCTGTTCGAGTCCCTGCGTCCGACACCGGAGCTTTCTTTTGCTGTCCGTGAATTCGGCTGTATTTCCGGTATCGTCATTACCGCAAGCCACAACCCGAGAGAGTACAACGGATACAAAGTATACTGGGAGGACGGCGCACAGATTACACCGCCGCACGACAAAAACATTCTCGCAGAGGTAGCAAAAGTAACCGAGTTTTCTGCCGTTAAAACGATGGAAGAAGATGATGCAAGAGCAGAAGGCCTGTTCCAGGTCATCGGAACCGATTTTGATGACCGTTACGTTGCAAAATTAAAAGAGCAGAGCATTCATCCGGAAATCATCAAAGATGCGGCAAAAGATATGAAGATCGTCTACACACCGCTTCACGGAACCGGAAATGTGCCGGTACGCCGCGTTCTGCGCGAGCTTGGCTTTAATCAGGTTTACGTTGTAAAAGAGCAGAAAGTGCCGGACGGAAACTTCCCGACGGTGGCTTACCCGAACCCGGAAGACGAGAAAGCATGGACACTGGCGCTGAAACTGGCAAAAGAAGTAGACGCTGACATCATCCTTGCAACCGACCCTGATGCAGATCGTCTCGGCGTTTATGCAAAAGACAGCAAGACCGGCGAGTACGTAAGCTTCACCGGAAACATGTCCGGTATGCTGATCGCAGAGTATATTCTGCGTGAGCGCACCAAGAACGGAACCATGCCGGAGAACCCGGCACTCGTTGAGACGATTGTTACGACCGATATGGCAAAAGCAATCGCAAAAGCTTATAACGTGGCACTGATCGAGGTTCTGACCGGATTCAAATACATCGGCGAGCAGATCAAATTTTTTGAGCAGAGCGGTGCACACAATTATGTATTTGGTCTGGAAGAGAGCTATGGCTGCCTGGCCGGAACATATGCAAGAGATAAAGATGCCTGCGTGGCAGTTATGATGCTCTGCGAGGTTGCTGCATACTACAAACAGCAGGGCAAAACACTGTGGGATGCCATGGTGGATATGTACGAGGAGTACGGCTACTACAAAGAGGGTCTTGCAACGATGACCTTAAAAGGTATCGACGGTGCAAAAGAGATCCAGACCATGATGACCAACTTCCGTGAGAACCCGCCAAAAGAGCTGGGCGGTTTCCAGGTTCTTGCCGTACGCGATTACAAAGCAGATGTACGCCAGGATCTCGTAAGCGGAGAGAAGAGCGCGACCGGACTTCCGTCCTCCAACGTTCTTTACTATGAGCTGGAAAACAACGCATGGTGCTGTGTGCGCCCATCCGGTACTGAGCCGAAGATCAAATTCTATTTCGGCGTAAAAGGCACATCCCTTGAAGATGCAGCCGAGAAACTGGAAAAATTAAAAAATGCAATGGTAACTGCTTAAACGCTGTGTGATATAGAAACAAAAAAAGGCCTCAGCCCGGCGGGTGAGGTCTTTTTGTACAAAAATCGGCCCGGCGGATCAAGCTTACCTGAAATAAGGAGAAGAAAATGGCGATTTTATATTATGATGACAAAAAGCTTTTTCAGTTAAATACAGAGAAAACGACGTATGTGATCGGTCTGAGTCCGGAAGGCTACGTCGG
>OGPT01003309.1_pt1 | contig 11735 bp, 10 predicted proteins | sample 1552951 | NCBI WGS metagenome assembly OGPT01 (sample SAMEA2580224, study PRJEB22360) | human gut metagenome | biome: human gut; feature: human-associated habitat; material: faeces | place: Denmark | collected 2008/2010
CCCGCGACTAAAGTCGCAAATATAGGGGATAGGCTTGCTTCATGAGCGTCTGTTTTTCAACCTTCATTTAATTAGATTGAAATTTCCCCCTCCGAGGGATATAATAAAAAGACATTATCAAACAGGAGGACTTTATGCAGTATACAGACATTCGGTTTCCGCATCTGGGAATTGTCCTTTCCCATGTAGGAAGATACATTTCCATCGGAAACTTTCAGATTATGTTTTACGGGATTATCATTGCCTGCGGCTTTTTAGCAGGGCTGGTGGTTGCACAGCAGGAGGCAAAGCGAACCGGGCAGAATCCAGAGATTTATATGGATTATCTGCTGTGGATGATGATTCCGGCGATTATTGGTGCAAGAATTTACTACGTTGTATTTTCATGGGATGCATATAAGGATAACATCCCCGAGATTTTTAATTTAAGACATGGAGGGCTTGGCATTGTCGGAGGTGTGACAATGGCAATTATCGTTCTGTTAATTTTTGCAAAGGTAAGAAAGCAGAGTGCACTTTTAATGCTTGATACAATGACAATGGGACTTCTGCTGGGTCAGATTATGGGACGATGGGGGAACTTCTTTAACAGAGAAGCTTTTGGAGGCTATACGAATGGTCCGCTTGCCATGCAGATTCCATTAAAGTATTTTGAACAGTATGGAAGAGTATCTGAACTAAAGACATCAGGAATTCTTGATCATCTTGTGACGCTGACAGTAAATGGAGAGAATCTTTCGTATATTCAGGTGCACCCGACATTCCTTTATGAGGGATTGTGGAATCTTCTCATATTATTGTGCATTTTCCTGTATCGAAAACATAAGAAGTTTGATGGAGAGCTATTGTGTATTTATCTGATGGGATATGGGGCAGGCCGATTCTTTATTGAGGGACTCCGGGTTGACCAGCTTATCATTGGACACACAGGAATTGCTGTGACCCAGGTAGTATGTATCTGTATTTTTGCCGGAGGACTTTTGGGCATGATTTTAGGGCGCATCAGGCATAAAAAGGGTAAGGCTTGCTAAAGTCGCCTGTTTATGCTATAATTCCATAGGTTTTTACAAAAAATATAGTAACTATTCAGAATGCATTGGCAATATATATGTTGCGAGACTACAATGATTTTGGATAGTTCCAAATTGGCTGGAGGATGTTATGAAGCGATTTTGGAGAGATTTAACAAGTCACTATCGCTACGCCATTTATTCTGCAAAGTCAGAGCTGAAGTCAGAAGTTGCCAACTCTTATCTGAACTGGATATGGTGGGTATTAGAGCCATTCTGTTTCATGCTGATTTATGCATTTATTTTTGGTGTTGTGTTTGAAGCAAGAGAACAGTATTTCCCGGCATTTATTTTTATCGGTATTACTGCCTGGGATTTTTTTAACCGATGTCTGACACAGAGTGTAAAGCTTTTAAAGAATAATAAGTCTATTGTAACTAAGGTATATATACCAAAATTTATTTTGCTCATATCTAAGATGTTTTTTAATGGATATAAGATGTTGTTTTCTTTTGGTATTATCGTCATTATGATTATTTACTTTAGAATACCGATCACGCTGAATATTTTATATGTTATCCCATCATTTATTGTACTCTTTGTTGTTACATTTGCATGTATGACTCATTTGATGCATTATGGTGTATTTATTCAGGATTTAGCGAACGTAACGAACATTGTTCTTCGTATGGTATTCTATATGACAGGTATTTTCTATAATATTGAGAAGAGACTTCCGGCACAGTACACAGGGATTCTTATGAAAGGGAATCCGATGGCTCTTGTTTTGAGCAGTCTCAGAAAGTGTATTTTATACGGGCAGGCACCAGATGTAAAGTGGCTTATCATATGGTTTATCATAGGTATTATTGTTGCTGCATTAGGAGTTCGTAAGATTTATAAGAACGAAAACAGCTATGTAAAGGTGATTTAATGGAAGAGAATAAAAGTGCAATCAGTGTAAGGAATGTCTGCATTGATTATAAAAGTTTAAAAACAGGCTCGATTAAACAGAACTTTTTCAAATTAAAAAAGGTAGAACAGGAAGTTTTCCACGCAGTAAGGAATGTATCTTTTGAGGTTCCGGAAGGGCAGATTCTTGGAATTACCGGAAAGAACGGAAGTGGAAAGTCTACGATGCTTCGTGCAATCGCAGGAATTTTCTCTGCGGATAGTGGAGAGATTGATCTTCATGGACATACGATTTCATTACTTTCTATCGGTGTAGGATTTAAGAATGAACTTTCCGGAAGAGAGAATATCATTTTATCTGGTATGCTCCTTGGATTCTCAAGAGAGTTTATTATTGAGAAGATGCCGGAGATTATTGAATTTGCCGGAATCGGTAACTTCATTGATATGCCGGTAAAGACATATTCTAGTGGTATGTATTCTAAGCTTGCATTTTCTATCACAGCGATTCTTGAGACAGAGATTATGCTCATTGATGAGGTACTTAGTGTAGGTGACCAGAAGTTTAAGAAGAAGAGCTACAACAAGATGAAAGAACTCATTTCTAAGAGAGACCGTACCGTAGTTATCGTATCGCACAGTATGTCTACTTTAGAGGATTTATGTGATCAGATTATCTGGATGCATGATGGGGAAATCGTAATGTACGATAAGCCGGAGATTGTATTGCCGGTTTATACGGATTTTATGAGATAATGTATATCAGATGTGAGATGACTCCACATCTGCAGGTGGCGAGCAACAAATCAGTAACAGGTGAGTTCGTAATGGTTTAGAGTCAAACCAGAGAGAAATTTTATAATAAAAGAACAATAATTCTATAATAAAAAGATTTGTTATAGGATGAAATAACAGAAAAAGGGGAACGGTTGTTTTTTGTGGACAATCGTTCTTTTTCTTTAGAGCGTGTTTGAAAAACACGCTCTGGAAATTTGCAGATAAAACATTGAAAATAACAGCAGGTTTATATTGCATTAGATGGCTTATTGATATAAAATAAAATTTAAATGGAACACGGAGGTAAAAATGGAATTTGTTCATAAATCGATTATGCTGGAGGAAGTAATTGAGTCTCTGGCAATTAAACCGAACGGAATTTATGTAGATGGCACTTTAGGAGGTGCAGGTCATTCTTCTGAAATCGTAAAACGATTAGGAGAGGACGGAAGGCTTATTGGTATCGATCAGGATGGCGAAGCAATCGAAGCTGCGACAAAGCGTCTGAAACCGTATAAGGATAAAGTAACGATTGTAAGAAGCAATTATGCACAGATGAAGGAAGTACTGAGAGATTTGGGAATCCCCAAGGTAGATGGAATCCTGCTTGATTTAGGAGTATCCTCTTATCAGCTTGATAATGCTGAGAGAGGCTTTACTTACCGGGAAGATGTACCTCTTGATATGCGTATGGATCAGAGACAGACAAAGACTGCGAAAGATATCGTGAATGATTATAGCGAGATGGAGCTGTATCATATTATCCGTAATTACGGGGAGGACAAGTTTGCAAAGAATATCGCAAAGCATATTGTCCAGGCAAGACAGAAGGCTCCGATTGAGACAACAGGTCAGCTGATTGAGGTTATCAAGGCAGCCATCCCTAAAAAGGTGCGCGCTACAGGAGGACATCCTGCGAAGAAGACTTTTCAGGCAATCCGTATTGAGTTAAATCATGAGCTTGATGTGCTGAAGAATAATTTAGAGGACATGATTGATCTTCTTAATGATGAGGGAAGAATCGCGATTATTACATTCCATTCTTTAGAAGACAGAATCGTAAAGAATATTTTCCGTACCAGTGAGAGGCCGTGTATTTGCCCGCCGGAATTTCCGGTTTGTGTATGTGGCAGAGTATCAAAGGGAAAGGTTATCACAAGGAAACCAATTGTGCCTGGTAAGGAAGAGCTTGAGGAGAACAGTCGGTCTAAGAGTGCAAAGCTTCGTGTTTTTGAGAGGAGAATCACAGAAGGATAGAGACATTTTATCGTGTTGGAGGTAGAATATGGCACTTCGTAATACATCAGAACGTTATGAATACATTTATGGAAGCAACGTCAGAAAGTTAGAAACAGATACGGCAGGGAAGCAGACAGCAAAGGCAGTTCCTGCAAAGAAGAATGTGAGAAGACCCGAACAAAGAAGAACGGGGAATAAAGCAGCAGATTCAGAAGCAGCGGCAGCTATTCAGAAGAATGCGGCGAAGTTTCTTGCATTTGACTGGAAGTATACGCTGGTAGCATTGATTGCGGTAATCATATGTTCTGCAGCAGCAATGTTTTATCTTCATGCGAATGCACAGCTTAATGTGATGGAGAAACAGATTTCTGACCTTAAAACTGAAAAGACAAGTTTAGAAAGTAAACAGAGTGCGATTCAGGCTGAAATTGATAAATCAATTAATTTGGATCAGATTAAAGATTATGCCGAGAAGAAGTTACATATGATTTATCCGAAAGATTCCGATGTCCTTTTGTATCAGAGGGATTCTGACGATTATTTCCGGCAATATGAAAGTGTAGATTAAAGCAGATAAAGAACAGGTGGTAGTAAAGTGGCGAAGAAGAAAAAAGCAGACAGACGACTTACCACCCCAATGAAAGGGAAGCTGATATTGGTATTTGGAGGTATCATCTTCCTCTTTTTGATTTTGGTGGTGAAATTATGCTATGTGACAGCAACAAAGGGAAAAGAATATGAGACAGCAGTTCTAAGTCAGCAAAAACATGACAGTACAATTCTGCCGTTTGAGAGAGGCAAGATTTATGACAGGAATGGAAATATCCTGGCTACCAATGAGAAGATTTATACACTCATACTGGAACCGCAGAATATTTTGCTTCAAGATAAAAAATATGAAGAAGCGACCATTAATGCGCTTCATGAGTATTTTGGATTTAGTAAGAGTAAATTAAAGAAGACGATTGAGGATAATCCATACTCTTATTATGAAGTATATAAAAAGAATATGACATATGACGAAGTGGAGAAGTTTCAGAAGTTCTTAGACTTAGCGGATGCTTCTGCGAAAGGAGTCTCAAAAGCAAAGAAAGCAAAGATAGAAAGTGCCAAGATGGTAAAGGGAGTTTCTTTTGAGGAAGATTATAAGAGGGTTTATCCGTATAATTCTCTTGCTTGCCGTGTTCTTGGGTATACATCTTCAGGTAATGTTGGTAACTGGGGAATCGAACAATATTATAATAGTCAGTTAAACGGAGTGAACGGTCGTGCATACTATTATTTTAATGAGGAGCTTGACCAGGAGCAGTCTGTAAAAGAACCTAAGAATGGAAATTCTGTTGTCAGCACGATTGATATGCAGATTCAGAAGATTATTGAGCAGAAGTTAAAAGATTTTGATGATAAGATTGGAAGTAAGGTTACGAATATTCTTGTCATGAATCCGCAGAATGGAGAAATTCTCGGAATGACAAGTTCTTATCCATATAATCTGAATAAGCCGATGGATGAGAAAAGTCTTTTATCTCTTTATTCTCAAAGTGAGATTGATAAGATGAAAGCTTACACAAAGCAGAAACAGGCTGAGGAAACTACGGATAGTGAAGATGCTTCTGAAGATTCCAAAGATAGCACAAAAAAGAAAACAGATGACCAGAAAACAATCTATGATGCGTTTAATGAATTATGGAGAAACTCCATTATAAGTGATACAAATGAACCGGGATCTACCTATAAGCCATTTACCGTGGCAACAGGACTTGAGAGTGGGGCACTTACTGGCAATGAGAATTATTTTTGTACAGGTTCTCTTATGGTAGGAAAGCGTAACATCGGATGTTCCCATGTCCATGGAAACATTACATTAAAAGATGCGGTGGCAAAATCTTGTAATGTAGCAATGATGAACATTGGATTTAAAGAAGGAGCAGATACTTTTTATAAATATCAGAATATTTTCGGATTTGGACGAAGTACTGGAATCGACCTTCCAGGTGAGACAGATACAAAGAGTCTTGTATACAATGCATCGAATTATTCCAATAGTGTAACTTTAGCAACGAATGCTTTTGGTCAGAACTTTAACTGTACGATGATGCAGATGGCAGCAGGATTTTGTTCTCTTATTAATGGCGGCAATTATTATCGTCCGCATATTGTAAAGCAGATTCAGAGTGATAATGGGGCTGTAGTAAAAGATATCGGGAAAGAAGTGTTAAGAAAGACCATTTCCGAAGAAACTTCAGCGACAATCCGTTCTTATATGCAGCAGACAGTGGAGTCTGGAACAGGAACAAAAGCACAGATTGAAGGCTATAGTATTGGTGGTAAAACGGGTACTGCCGAAAAAATTCCAAGAAATAAAAAGGATTATTATATTTCCTTTATTGGATTTACCCCAGTAGAAAGCCCGCAGCTCTTAATCTATGTAACGATTGATGAGCCAAATGTTTCATTCCAGGCAAATGCCGGACTGGCAGTAGAGTTAGAAAAAGCCTGCATGGAAGAAATCGTGGATGTGCTAGGCATAAAGCCGGAAACAACAGATACATCTAATACAGATAATGCCAGCACTGAACAGAAGGACGATACGACCAGTGCTACAACAGAAGCCAGCAGCAATACGACAAAAAATAAAAAGAACACAAGTATCAGCACGACAAAAAGTAAAAAGAATACGAAAGACGCAGCGAATCAGTAACAGCGAATTTAGAGCGTGTTTGAAAAATCATGATGGCATGTTAGTAATAAGACCAGAATTTCTGCGTATACTTCTATTAAAACATTTTGCAGGGTGAGAGCGATAAAGGTTCATACATTTCAAAAAGAGAAGTATACCCTTGTATTTGGAGCATTTATTTTAGGATTTACTCTGCTTGCAGGAAGACTGTGCTATCTTATGATTTTTCGTTCCGAAGAATTAAGCAAAAAAGCATTAAATATCGAACAGAGGGAGAGGACGATCAAGGCTGCCAGAGGGAAAATCTATGACAGAAATGGTATTGTGCTGGCAGATAATCAGGCAGTTTGTTCCGTTTCTGTGATCTATTATCAGATAAAAGAACCACAAAAGGTAATAAAACTACTGTCGCAAAAGCTTGCTCTTTCGGAAGAGGAAGTAAAAAAGAAGGTAGAAAAGGTATCTTCGAGAGAAAAAATAAAGAGTAATGTGCCAAAGAGTGTGGCAGATGAGATAAGGGAAGCTGGTCTTGACGGAGTAAAGGTAGATGAAGATTATAAAAGATACTATCCGTTTGGAACATTGGCATCAAAAGTATTAGGGTTTGCCGGTGCAGATAATCAGGGAATTTTAGGAATAGAATCCCGTTATGATGATGTGCTGAAGGGAACAGATGGAAAGATTTTGACCCTTACAGATTATCAGGGAATCGAGATTGAAAATGCGGCAGAAACCCGGGTGGAGCCGGTAAATGGCAATGATCTGTATCTTTCTGTTGACTATAATGTGCAATGTTATGTACAGCAGGCAGCCGAGAAAGTTCTTAAGGTTAAGAAAGCAAAACGGGTTTCTGTTATTTTAATGAATCCGCAAAATGGAGAGATTTATGCTTTGGTAAGCCTTCCAGAATATGATTTAAATGAGCCATTTGTTTTGACAAAAGCATATGAGGCCGAAGGAAAAAATCAGAATGATAAGCTAAATGATATGTGGAGAAATCCTGTGATCAGTGACTCCTATGAACCGGGCTCCACATTTAAAATCATCACCATGGCAGCCGGACTGGAGGCTGGTGTTGTTTCATCTGGGGACCGTTTTTATTGTCCCGGATATAAAGTGGTGGAGGATCGCAGAATCCACTGTGCAAAAAGAACAGGACATGGATCCCAGAATTTTGTGGAAGGTGCACAGAATTCCTGTAACCCTGTGTTTATAGAGGTGGGGCTTCGCCTTGGGGTAGAACGTTATTATAAGTATTTCAGACAGTTTGGACTTCTGGATAAAACCGGGACAGATCTTCCGGGAGAGGCAGGAACTATTATGCATCAGAAGAAAAATATGGGAGAAGTGGAACTGGCAACGGTTTCTTTTGGACAGTCTTTTCAGATTACGCCTGTTCAGCTGGCTGCAACAGTAAGTTCACTTATAAACGGAGGTAGACGGGTGACACCGCATTTTGGAGTCGCAGTGTTAAATCCTGACAGAACAGAGGGTGAGAAACTGATTTTTCCGGTAAAAGAAGGAATTGTCTCTGAAGAGACTTCGAAGGAAATAAGAGAAATCCTGGAAACAGTAGTATCTCAGGGCTCCGGAAAAAATGCAAAAATTGAAGGATATGCCATCGGTGGGAAAACTGCCACTTCTCAGACACTGCCAAGAAGTGCAAATCGTTATATTTCCTCTTTTTTGGGATTTGCACCTGCAGAAGATCCGCAGATACTGGGACTGTGTATTATTCATGATCCGAAAGGAATCTATTATGGAGGGACAGTAGCTGCACCTGTGATTCGTGGTATTTTTGAGAATATCTTGCCATATCTTGGAATTGAAAAAAGTGATGTTTCTGATTTTTCTGCAGAAGGCAATTAGGGAAATTCCGCAGGCAGGGTTGATAAATAAGCAAAAAAGCCTTATACTAAAAGAAATCTGAAAGTAAAAAACTTTCAGGAAAAAACGAAAGAATGAACGAGGTGTAAGATGGAATTTCAAGTTGTAATCCCTGTGCTGATTTCTTTTGCAATCAGCGTTGTATTAGGACCGGTCATCATTCCTTTTCTTCGGAGACTGAAGATGGGCCAGACAGAAAGAACAGAGGGCGTACAGTCCCATTTAAAGAAAGCAGGAACACCTACAATGGGTGGAGTGATCTTTCTGATCGCCACAGCGATAACTGCATTATTTTATGTAGGGGATTATCCGAAGATCATTCCGGTACTGTTCCTGACTCTTGGATTTGGAATTATCGGATTTCTGGATGATTATCTGAAGGTTGTGCTGAAACGCTCAGACGGACTGCTGCCATGGCAGAAATTTTTACTTCAGGTAGTTCTGACTGCAATTTTTGTATTTTATATTGTTAAGTATACAGACATCTCACTGACTATGAGGATCCCATTCTGGAGCGGACATTTCCTGAATCTTGGATGACTGGCAGTTCCGGTCCTTTTCTTTGCTGTGATCGGTACTGTGAATGGAGTTAACTTTACGGATGGTCTGGATGGTCTTGCTTCCAGTGTGACTCTGATCGTTGCAGTATTTTTTACAGTAGTTTCTATTGGAATGAAATCGGGGATCGAGCCGATCACAGGTGCAGTTGTGGGAGGTCTGATGGGATTTCTGTTGTTTAATGTATATCCGGCAAAAGTGTTTATGGGAGACACAGGTTCTCTGGCACTGGGTGGTTTTGTTGCAGGTACGGCTTATGTGATGCAGATGCCGTTATTTATCCTGATCGTGGGTCTGATCTATCTGATCGAAGTACTTTCCGTTATCATTCAGGTAACTTATTTCAAGGCAACACATGGAAAGCGTATCTTTAAGATGGCACCGATCCATCATCATTTTGAGTTATGCGGATGGTCTGAAACACGTGTAGTTGCGGTATTCTCGGTTATTACAGCGGTTATGTGTATGGTCGCATTGCTGGCACTGTAAGATTTTGGCTAAGCAGATTTCAGCGTTATGCTGATAAAAGGGAGGAAAATTATTATGGAATTACAGGGAAAAAAGGTACTTGTATTCGGTTCCGGAAAAAGCGGAATCGGAGCATCTGACCTTCTGGCAAAGGTAGGAGCATTTCCGGTTATCTATGACGGAAATGCCGAAACAGATAAAGACGCAGTTGTACATAAAACAGATGGGACATATCCGGTCACTGTATATGCAGGAGAACTTCCGAAAGAAGTACAGGACAGTCTTGATCTGGTAGTTTTAAGCCCCGGAGTGCCGACAGATCTTCCACTTGTAAAGAGTTTTTATGAGCAGGGGCTTCCGGTATGGGGAGAGGTAGAACTGGCATACAGAGTAGGTGACGGTGAAGTGCTTGCCATCACAGGAACAAACGGAAAAACTACTACAACAGCACTTCTTGGAAAAATTATGCAGGATGCACGTGAGTCTGTTTTTGTAGTCGGCAATATCGGAACCCCATATACTTCCAAAGTACTGGAGATGAAGCCAAATTCTGTAACTGTTGCAGAAATCAGCAGTTTTCAGCTGGAAACGATTGATGAGTTTGCACCAAAGGTATCTGCAATCCTGAATATTACAGAGGACCATCTGAACCGTCATCATACAATGGAAGAGTATATACGTGTGAAAGAACTGATCACTGAGAATCAGGGCACAGAAGATGTATGCGTGCTGAATTATGAAGATGAGGTTCTGCGTGAGTTTGGAAAACATCTGACTCCACGAGTGGTATATTTCTCCAGCGGACGTAAACTGGATGAGGGAATTTATCTGGATGGAAACAAAATCATCCTGAAGGACGGAGAAAAAGAAATCGAAGTAGTTAAGACAGAAGATCTGAAGCTTCTTGGAAAACACAATTTTGAGAACGTTATGGCCGCAGTTGCAATGGCTTACTACGATGGAGTATCCTTGGACAGCATCCGTAAGAGCATCTGTGAATTTACAGCTGTTGCACACAGAATCGAATATGTGACAGAGAAAAAAGGCGTTGTATATTATAATGATTCTAAAGGAACTAACCCGGATGCGGCAATTAAAGGAATCCAGGCAATGAACCGTCCGACACTTCTGATCGGCGGCGGTTATGATAAACAGTCCGGTTATGATGAATGGATTGAGGCATTTGACGGAAAGGTACGTTATCTGGTGCTGATCGGTCAGACAAAGGAGAAAATCAAAGAAGCTGCTGAGAAACATGGTTTCCATGACATCATCCTCTGCGAAGATCTGAAAGAGGCAGTAAAGGTATGTGAGGAGAAAGCACAGCCTGGAGATGCTGTTTTGCTTTCTCCCGCATGTGCAAGCTGGGGACAGTTTGATAACTATGAACAGCGTGGAGATATGTTCAAGGAATATGTAAGAAATCTGTAGAATATCTATAAGTAAGAATTATAGCTGTCCGGCAGAGAAAGACGAAGCTGCAGTGACCGGCTATAGATAATTTTGCGGAGAAACAGATGGCGCGAAAAAGAGCGACAGATTTATCAAAAACAGATATGACGATGCTGGTACTGATAGTACTGCTTGTGATTTTTGGCCTGGCAGTATTATTCAGCTCCAGTGAATATAATGGCAGAGTACGTTTCGGCGACTCTGCCTGTTATTTTAAGAAACAGTTATTTGCCACAGCATTGGGTATGGGAGTAATGTATATGGTTTCTTCCATTGATTATCATTTTTTTCTGAGGCTGGGACCAGTGGCATATCTGATTTCAATGTTTTTGTCCGGCGCAGTACTTTTTGTAGGTCAGGAGATCAACGGCTCAAAAAGATGGCTGAATCTTGGACCTTTATCTTTTCAGCCTTCAGAGTTTGCGAAAGTTGCTGTAATCCTTTTTCTTGCATGGCAGATCGAGCGTACAAAAAAAGCAACCAGGGGCTTTGGATTTATGTGCAGGACAATATTGACCCTGCTGCCGATCATTGGTCTTGTAGGTTCAAATAATCTGAGTACAGCGATCATTATTCTGGGTATCGGTGGAATTCTGATTTTTGTATCCAATCCGGGATATCTGGAATTTATCGGGCTTGGCAGCGCAGGTGCAGGTTTCATAGCTGTTTTTCTTGCTGCAGAGAGTTATCGTCTGGAACGTCTTGCAATCTGGAGAAATCCGGAGAAATATGAAAAAGGATTTCAGACGATC
>OGPT01003313.1_pt1 | contig 11729 bp, 3 predicted proteins | sample 1552951 | NCBI WGS metagenome assembly OGPT01 (sample SAMEA2580224, study PRJEB22360) | human gut metagenome | biome: human gut; feature: human-associated habitat; material: faeces | place: Denmark | collected 2008/2010
GGTTGGAAAAGACAGCAGTTCTGTGTTCTCGAATACGGCTTCTTTCGGCGGACAGTCCAGCGGCGGAAATTCGTTTACCTATGAGCGAGTGACTCCAAAGATGCAAGTGCAGTTGCAAAAGAAATGGGTCGGCGATGACCGCACCAAAAGACCAGCTTCTATTCAGGTGCAGTTACAGCGAAAAGCTGGTACGGATGGAACATGGGAAAATGTTGGCGAACCGGTAACGATTACGGTAAACAAGAATCAGGATCAAGATTCTTATACTTGGAATGATTTGCTGCAATATACCGAAGAAGTAAATCGTAAGAATTATTCTTATCGGGTAGTTGAATTGAATGCAAATGGAAATCCAGTTGCAGAGGGCGGCATGAATGGCGAATATGCGGTTTCCTATGGCAATGCAGATGGCATTTCACAGAGTGGAACAGTTCAAATCAACAACACTTGGGAGAAGATGAACGCAACCGTTCAGAAAAACTGGGTCGGTGACGAACAAAAAGACCGTCCGCAAACCATTTCTGTAAAGTTGCAGCAGCGTCTGGATGGTTCAAGTGACTGGACAGATGTAGCAGATGCAGAACAGAAAACATTGTCAAATGCTGACAATGCAACTGCAACATGGGAAAATCTGCCGAGAAAAAATGCAGCCGGAACGAAGATTTTCTATCGTGCTGTCGAAGTGGATTCGTTGGCGGATTATACCCCGACTTATGACGCAACTGGTATCAATCAGACTGGCACGGTTAAGATTACCAATACTTATCGCTATATTTCTGTTTCTGTAGAAAAGAAATGGAAAGGAAATGATTCCAATGGTAATTCTGTTGATATGGCTGCACCAGATGATATTAGTCAGCTGACATTCCAGTTACAGCGGAAAACAACAGGTGACTGGGAAAATGTAGCGAATAGTGGTACACAAGAAGTATTAAAAGCAGATGGAAAATTTGAGTATACTTGGGCGAAGCTGCCGAAAGCAGATGAAAACGGCAATCCTTACTATTATCGAGTAATTGAAACCTCTGTTCCATCTGGATATACTGCATCAGGTTGGGATGAAACTGGTACAAATACAAACAAGACCTTTACCATTACCAACCAGCAAGAATCAGACTATACCAAAACGCCAACAACTGCAACAGAATATGTTTGGACTTCAAGCGAAATGAATGCAGTTTCAAATCGTAAGGATGTTACCAGCATTACATCAGAAGATTTAAAAGACTGGGTAACAAAAACAATTGGCGATACAGAATATTATTTGTTCGGTTGGAAAGTAACATTATCATCTTGGGATAAAAACTCTCTTTATATTGATAAGCTGCCGGAAAATTCTATTTTGTATGAGGAACAAAAATATGGCGTTGTGATTAAGCAAAAAAATATTAATCCTATGGAAGTTACTACTTTTTCTGATAGAAATCAATATTATACTTATGATAAGACGAATAATGTTGTAAATTTCTTATTGGGAAGAGCACATGGCAGAAATACTGAGGTAGAATACTTTACCTATACGACTGCTGTTCCGAAGTCTATTGTAGATGCAGCAATTGCAGCAAATGGAAAATATGAACTGACAAACAAAATCAAAAAGACAACTGAAACCGATTACAAAGATTCTACGTTAACCATTGAAAAGAAAGGCGACACACCAACGGAAAGCAACCTGCTGGAAAAGAGTGCAGAATTTCATGGCACCCAAAAAATTGCTGGTACACCGGAATACAAACTGATTGTCAATCCGGATGGAAAGAAACTCTCTAATAGTGACAGTATTGAACTGAAAGATATTTTCCAGATTACTGGCTATCAGGAAAATAGCGGAAATCGAATTGATGGACAGAATTTGGTGGATGCAGAACTGGATTTTGTAAGTATTAAAGATTTGAATACTGGTCGGGTTTTGTCTGCCAGTGAGTATTCCTATTTGGACAGCATAGAGGAAGAAAAGAAAATTGAAACAGTGGACTGTGGCAATCCGACAGCAGCAAATGCATCAAATTTGATTAGCTATTATCCCGGTAGTTATTATGTACGTTCTTTTAATAATACATTTTTAAATGGAACAGAATTAGTTGTAGAAATTGAAGGAACACCAAATGCAGAATTGAAATTTGAACAATGGAGTGATACAAGCATATCAGTAGCAACACCTGCTAGTAATCATTATGATAAAAATGGGAAAGTACAAATAAAAATTGTATTTAAAAAAGACTATACCGGAGATGTAGCATGTAATTTTGGAACAAAAAATACAGATTCTAAAAATATCACATTTGTAAGTTCAACCTTACAGAAAGAAATTGTTTCCGTCAAACATGTTTTGAATCTGACTTTGCCGGATGAAACACCGTTACAGGTTTCTTATGCGTATAAGCTGAGAGCCAACGAAAACACGCCGGATTCCTATACAAAGGAAGAGAAAGATAAAGTTACTATCGGTAACACGCCGCCAGTTGGGGATAAGATTTATATGAAAAATGAAGCTACGCTTCAAACCAGCAATGGCAGTGCAAGTGACCGAGTGAATGAAACAGAATTTCAAATTTTGCAGGCAAGTTCTACCGTTGAAACCATTTCTTATCCGAAAATCAAAAAGGTGGATGTCGGCGACTATTCGATAGAACTAGATGCAACCTTTAAACTTGCAAGATATGACACAACCGATCAAAAATGGCACTATGCAACTGCCTTTACACCTGTAACCGGAACAAATGGAAGTTTGTCTTACCATGAAGTTACTTATGGCGATTCCGGAATCGAAACTGGAACAACCATTCCAGCAGCTGCGGCAGATTTAAAGGTAGAATCAGAATCTGGCGGCTATATCATCGGGTTGCAGAATGGTACACTGTATAAGTTGATTGAGGTTCAATCGCCGGACGGTTACGAGAACATAACTTGGAATGCAAACAAAACATTGGAACAGATGGATGCATACACATTCTATTTCTTGTATAATGGCGATAAAAATACCTTACCGTCCAGTGTTTCAAAAGACCGTGTGAATTTGATTTCTGCAAACGGAACATTGCAGGTGAAGAACAACCAGTTGATTGATATTGGTGCAAAGAAAACATGGTCAGAAACTGTCCCAGAAAATGCAAGTGTAAATCTGGAACTGTGGTATGCAACCACAAAATCGGACACCATTCCGAGCAGTGCGAAGAAAGCAACTGCGGAAAATTTAGGCTTGTCTGATGATACTTTCTCGCCGGAATATACCTTGACTGCGACAAAGGATACAGATGGAAATCTTGTTTGGGAGAAGGATAAGATTTGGTCGGTTCTGCCGAACGGAAAAAATGGCGTTCCGTATTACTACTATGTCAAGGAAGTTTCCTATACGATTAATGGAACAACTTATACCATTGCAAATGATGGCAGTTCTACAGGAACGATGAAGCCGTTCTATTCCGGAAACGGATTGAATAAAACAGGCGAAGTTTCCATTTTAAACTCTGCTGGTTTGACGATTCGGAAAGAATGGAAAAATTCTGATAATACCGCAATGGCGGAAAGTGACATTCCAGTGGATACCGTTGCATTCCAGTTGTATGGTATTAAAGATGGCGTACAGACAACAACCCCAATTTATACAGGTGAACTGAAAAAGACAGACGGCTGGAAGCTGACTGTTCCAGATAGTATTACACTGACAGGTTATGATTCGTTTAAGATTATGGAAGTCAATACAGGCGAATCGTTGTATGGTTATATTATCAGTGACCTTTATAATGTCCAGAATGGAACAGGCGAAATCAAGCTGATTAACAAGAACAATACCCCGACTACCGTTCAGGTGGAAGCAACCAAAGTATGGGGCGATGGAGCAGATTTGCATGCAAGTGACTCTGTTTCTATTCGGTTGTATCGTGCAACCAGAAACCTGACCAATTCGGAAATTGCAGGCTTGGAGCAGGGAACAGTTCCAGCAAATACGGAGTTGGTAACAGGGGAAGCAGCTGTTACTTTATCAGCTGCAAATCAATGGAAACATACTTGGTCGAATCTTCCGTATAAGGGCGATTCTGGCAGATATTTCTATTATCCGATAGAAGTTTCAAAGACTGTGAATAATGGGCAGACTTATGTTTCTTCTTATTCCAGAGCGGATCGGGCAGCAAGTCAGGAAATTACAATTACCAACAGAATTCCGGGCAGCTTTACCATCAACAAGAGCTGGCAAAATTCGGATGGAACTGCAATTACACAAAACTTGCCAGAATCCATTCAAGTGGAACTGTATAAACGAGCAATGAGCAGCTCTGGTGGTTCTTCTGGAGATAGCAATGATGATAGTAATAATACCGAAGAAAACAAGCCAACTCGAACTGTAAAGATTATGGCAGTCGGTGACTCCATTACAGATGGATATAGTGAACAAGATGGTTATCGGAAGTATTTCTATCATCGTCTGGTAGACCAAAAGAAGTATTCCATTGATATGGTTGGCTCAAAAGATTGGGGTTCATCTGCCACATGGGACTTTGATGATGGAACATATTCATATGACCCAGCAAATACAGGCTATTCCGGTTATACCATTCAATCCTATCAGTATAATAACCAGAATAGAATTGGGATTCTTGAAACCATCAGCAGTGGAGAGAAAAAAGATATTATTCAAACAACTTCTCCTGAAATTGTCTTGTTGATGATTGGTACAAATGACATCATGGATAGCTATAAAATGGATGAGATTCAGACACGATTGCAAGCATTGGTGGATGAAATCTATCGTCAAAAATCAGATGTTACCTTGATGATTATGAGTCCGCTGCCAATTGATGCTCCAGTAAGCGGTTGGCTTCAGCAGGACACTATGAATACCAATATCAAAACTTGTATGACAGCGATTAAAAAGATCGTTGATGCAGAAAAAGCATCTGGTAAGAAGTGTGAATATCTTGCTACGAATGAATTGTTCACCAAGCAAACGGATTATACAGCATATCTGAATGACTATTGTCATCCGAATCGAGCAGGTTACACATTGATGGGCAACTATCTTGCAGATGTGGTAGACAGCTATCTGAGAACGGGTTCTGTAAATGTAGATTCTTCTACTGAAACAACCACAGCAGAAACCAACATCAGCGGTTTGCCGAGTGATTTCACTACAAATCCGAGTGCTTATCAGCTTGTTGGAACATATCCTGTTACAGCTGCACAAAACTGGACGCTTTCTATTCCAAATTTGGAAGAGGGATATGCATATTATGTAAAGGAAGTTGACCAGACTGGTTGGACGCCAAACTATGCCCATAATGGACAGCTGGCGGACAACAATCAGGCAATTGAAATTACAAATACCAAAACTGTGGAAAAGGTGTCTGTTTCCGTGGAAAAGCAGTGGAGAGATGCAAGCAGTGCGACACATGGTGATATTTCTGTTAAGCTCTATCGAAGATTAGAAGGTGAAGATTGGGAAACAGAGCCAGTTCGGACAGCAACATTATTAAGTGCAGATTCCTGGAAGTATACCTTTGCAGATTTGGAAAAGACCAATGCGGACGGAACAAAACAGTATTATTACAAGGTAGTAGAAGACCCGATTTCTGGCTATCAGGCAGTGTATAGCGATGATAACACGAATGGTGTAAATGGAAATACAGCGTCTACACCGCTTGTGATTACCAATGTAAAAGTGTTTGCACTTTCTGTACAGAAAACTTGGGCAGAAACGCCTACAACAAATGCGACGATTCAAGTAGAACTGCATCGCAGTACGGATTTGAATCAAGTTCCAGACCGGGTGAAGAATCAGTTGCAACCAACTGTGCCAGTTATCAAGTTGTCGGCAGAGTCTACATCGGTAATGGTAGGAGAAACGCTGCAAATAACATCCAACATAGATGGCGTGACTTATTCATCTATGAATGAAGAGATTGCGACTGTGGATGCAACAACAGGACTTGTAACTGCGAAAAAGGCAGGCTCTGTAACCATTAAAGCTACAAAAGAAGGCTGTACAGAGGGAACAATTGACCTGACTGTTACAGAAGGCAGTTCGGAAAAAGAATATCAATTTTCAGATGCAACGGCTGGGGATACCATTATTGTTACTGTAACAGGGACACCAAACACTGTAATCAATGGATGCTTTGGTTACAATGATAATGGTACTGGTTCTACAAATGGCTGGTATCAAGATGAGTTTGGAAATCAAACAATTGGTTCGGATGGTACGCTGACTTTAGAGCATACAGTTCGGGATACGTATACTGGTGGAAATATCTACTTCAAGGTATGGAATAACAATGCAGCTGTGTCAAAAGTTGAGCATACTGTTCAGCATCCAGTTCGTACCATTACACTGACGCCATCGGCTACAACGCTGAAGGTTGGCGGAACAGTGACATTGACCTCTAATGTAGAAGGTGTGGCTTATTCGTCCTCTGATAGGAATATTGCATCTGTAGATGAAAATGGCGTTGTAACAGGCGTGGGAGCAGGTTCTGTAACGATTACTGCCAAGAAAGATGGCTATACGGATGGAACAATTGACCTAACTGTTACAAGTGATAGCGGTGGAGATGATTCAAAATCACAAGTAGTAAAATTAAAAGGAATTAGTGCGAATGACGATAAAAATGGAGTGCATGTAATATATTTTGAAAATGGTAAAACATCAGCCGATGTAGAAAGTATACGTATTGATGCAGAAAATGTTAAAGTTACAGGATGGTCGGGAAGTACAATTGCTTTAGTAAAACATGTTGATAATCCGAACTATGAAGCAAATTCTTTGCATTTTGGAGAGATAGCAGATAAACAAGTATTTACATTTAACAAAAGTGATAAGTGGGGTACAGACAGAATTGCATTGTATATTGCTGTATATGGTACATTAAAAATGGATGTTAATGTTACCATCACTTATGCCTCCACCTCCTCCCAATCGCTCTCAGCTCCACGCAGAGCCGTTTCTGCTGCCGCTGTGGAAGAAGACAACGCTGTCCTGCTCTATGGAGCAGAAGAGCCGGTTGCCTATGCAGCAAGCTCCACAGACCCGACTTATGTTGCTGTTGTCACCATCAGCCAGACCGACAATTGGCAAAAAGCATTCGAGAACCTTCCGGTTTATGACGAAAACGGAACGCGATACTATTATTGGGTAGAGGAAACGAACGTTCAGCCGGGCGGTACGAATACCTATGATATTCGCTATGCGTTTGAGGATGCGGACGATGCCACAACCTTTGCGATTAACGCGGAACGTCCGGGCAATGCCGTTGCACGGATTCAGAATACAAAGACCACGGATGAATCCTACACCCTCCCCAGCACTGGTGGAATCGGTGTGACCCGCTATTATCTCATCGGCTTGCTGCTGGTGGGAGGCAGCGGACTGGTAATTTGTTGTCAGTTTTATCGGAAACGCCGTGAAAATTGTACAAAATAAACAAAAATAAAGCCTTGCTGTTGATGATTTTGCAAGAATATTTCAGAACTCCTTGACAAATGCATAGACTTGTGTTACAATAACATCAAGGAGTTCTGAATAAACAGAGAACCGTATACGGAGCGGAAAACCCACCGCCGTAACAAAAAATTAAAATGTGACCGGAAGCTGACACAGAACCGGCACAGAAAAGAAGGAGCGTTTATTATGAAAAACACAAAAAGAGCAAGAAGAGCCGCAGCGTTCGCCGCAGCCGTAGTGATGGCAGCTTGTGCAGCCGTTCCGATGGGTAGTTCGTTCTCTGCAAGTGCAGAAGCTACTGAAAATACGATTTCCTTTACTGGACAGGAGGGAACCGGCACACATACTTATCAGGCATACATGATTTTTTCTGGTACAGCTGTAGAAAATGGATTTGGCGGTTCTGCTGAATTGCAGGGTATCCAGTGGGCGAATTCAACTGGTGCAGCAGCTTTCTTGCAGGCATTAAAGGATGATGCAACAATTGGTCCTGATTTTGCAGATTGCACAACTGCTGCTGCTGTTGCTGATGTTTTGAAGGGTTATTCCGCAAATTCAGAGAAGGCGAAGGCATTTGCAGATTTGGCAATTGCAAATAAGACTAATTTGAAAGCTGTTGGAGAAGCTGGTTCTACTATTGCTGCAACAGAAGATGGTTACTATGTAATCGAAGAAACAGGTGTTACTGCTGGAACAAGCACAATGACAGCTCACTTGCTGGGTGTTTATGATGCTTCTGCTGGTGCAGAAATTAAAGTAAAATCTTCACTTCCAACTTTTGAAAAGAAGATTATGGATAGCAATGACTCTGGAACGACCGTTCAGGATGGTTCTACAAATGATACATGGCAGGATAGTGCTGACCACGATTTCGGCGATAAAGTTCCATTCCAGCTGACTGGTACATTGCCGGGTGATTATGCTTCCTATAAGCAGTATAAAATGGTATTCCACGATAACTTGCAGGATGGTGTTTATGGTTCTCCGGAAAATGTAAAGGTTTACTATAAGCATGGTGACACTACAAAAGAGATTAGTTCTGATAAGTATACCGTTTCAAATCCAGATACTGCTGATGATGGCTTTGCAGATACACATGGTGATAATACCTGTAATCTGGAAATCAATATCGCTAATTTGAAAACCGCAACTGGCGACGTAACATTGGAAGCAGGCGATAAGATTATCGTTGAATATCAGGCTGAATTGCTGACAACAGCAAAAATGGGCGAAGCTGGTAACTGGAACAGTGGTTATCTGGAATATTCCAACAACCCGTATCATACTGGTGAAGGAGATACTACCAGTAAGACACCAGAAGATATGGTTGTAGACTTTACTTATCAGCTGGCTGTAGATAAGGTGGATAATGCAGATAAGCCGTTGGAAGGTGCAGGATTCACACTGTATAAGTATAATGGCACAGATTATGAAGCAGTTGGAACTGAAATTACTGGCGTTACAACGTTTGAATTTAAGGGCGTTGATGCTGGTAAGTACAAGTTGGTCGAAACAACAGTACCAAAGGGCTTTAATAAGGCTGAAGATCTGATTTTCGTTGTAAAGGCAGAACACGATGAAACAGCGGATGCACCAACATTGCAAACACTGACTGTTGTAAGTGAGAATGGAGATTCGCTTACTTCAACAGATAGTGCAGCTGGAAAATTTATCGTAACTAAGAACGTTGGTTTGGCTGCAACAAAGATTATCAATAATTCTGGTTCTTCTCTCCCGTCCACCGGTGGTATCGGTACAACGATGTTCTACGTTGGCGGCGGTGTGCTGGTTGCAGGTGCTGGCGTGCTCCTCATCACCAAGAAGCGGGCAAAGAAAGACGCTGAATAAACCACAATCCGGAACGTCCGGTTTTCAAAAATCCTAATTTCACAGTCTGCCGGCGGGTGTATGCCTGCCGGCAGGCATTAGGGAGTGCCTCATGAGAAAGAAAAAAACAGGTGTCATTTCGACCATTTTTTTGATTTTGATTTTACTGGTGGGGCTCTCCGTAATGCTGTATCCAACCATCAGCGACTGGTGGAATTCCAAAGTACAAACCCGAGCCATTGCAAGCTATAGCCAAGCGGTCGAGGAACTGGACGACGGCGAAGCGGAACTGCTGCTCCAGCAGGCAAAGGACTACAACAAAGACCTTTACAACCTGCCTGCCCCGTTCACCAACTGCGACCAGCTTTCTGCGTATGATTCGCTCTTGAATATCTCCGGAACGGGAATCATGGGCTATATCACCATTCCTGTCATCCATGTGGAGTTGCCGATTTACCACGGCACGAGCGAAGAAGTGCTGAATATTGCAGCCGGACATTTAAAGGGGTCGTCCCTGCCGGTCGGCGGAGCAAATACCCATTCTGTCATTTCCGCCCATCGTGGCTTACCCTCGGCGAAGCTGTTCACCGATATCGACCAGATGGTCGTGGGGGATACGTTCACGATTACGGTTTTGGATCAGGTTCTGACCTATCAGGTCGAACAAATCCGAATCATCCTGCCGGAGGAGATTGAAAATCTCTATATTGAGCCGGAACAGGACATGGTAACGCTGATGACTTGTACACCTTACGGAGTCAATACCCATCGGTTATTGATTCGTTCCAAGCGAATTGATACAAAATACCAATCTCACGCTACGGTTGCTGCCGATGCGGTACAGTTAGATCCCATGCTGGTTGTGCCATGTTTATCTGCACCGCTGTTGTTGGGATTATTTATTTTCTGGGGCGTGAGCGGAAAGCGAAACAAGCGGCATTTCCCACATGAAGACCCGCTGTCCCTGTTTTCCGAAGAACCGCCGAAAAAGAAGAAAAAGTAGGGAGGAACTGCGAATGATACAGCGAAGATGGTTTGCTCGTTTGCGTTATGGTGCAGCAGCATTGTTATTTTTTCTCTGTTTTTGGCTGACACCCATCCAGACAGAAGCTGCTACAGACGGAATGCTGACGATTATCTGTAAAGACGGCGATACCATTCTTCCCAATCTGACGTGGAAGCTCTATCGAGTCGGCAGCTATCGTTCCAGCGGAGAATTGCTCTTAGAGGGCGATTTTGCAGATTACCCCGTCAACGGGAAGCTGACCACCACCGCCGAAGTGCAGGATGCAGCGGATACACTGGCGAATTTAACGGTAGTAGATGCGATTGCACCGCTTTCGACTGGAAAAACAGACCAGAGCGGAGCAGTGACGTTTGCCCCGCTGGAAACCGGAGCATATTTGATTACCGGAAAGCCGGTTGTCGTTGGAAATAAGCGATATATTCCAGCACCAGCCCTGTTGGATTTGACAGAAGAGTCTGGCAGCGATACGTTTCAATGGAATATCTATCCGAAATTTACGGTGAAACCGTTCTCGACTTCTTCCACAGTCAAATATAGCGTGGAAAAAGTTTGGCTGCATGATGAAGGCATGATCATGGATCGGCCGGAAGACTTGGTGATTCAGCTGTATTGTGACGATGTTATGCGGGAAGAAGTTACCCTGAATGAAGCAAATTCGTGGTCGTATTCTTGGGAAGGGGACGAGCTGGAAGAATGGCACGTCAAGGAAGTTTTTGTCCCGAAGAATTATTTGGTGGTTTATAAGCAGAACGATACACAGTTTTTGATTTTCAATTCTCACAATCAGACGGGTTCTCAGGAACTGACAACCGCACTCATTACAACCACCACAACGACTGAAACCACAACCGTCACAACGGAAACCATACTTTCTGAAACAGAAACAACGCCACTGGAAACGACAACACCAGAAACAACAACCTCTGTTGGAAGTTCGATTTCTGGAGGCACGGCAATTGTTTCTACAACAGAAACCGGAACAGCAACCACAACATCCGGCAGTGGTACGACAACCACCGGAAGCAGCGGTTCTACAACCAGTGGTTCTGGAACGGGAACAACGGTCACAACTACAAAGCCGACTTTGCCGGCAACGGGGCAGCTTTGGTGGCCAGTTCCATGCTTGGCAGCAGGCGGATTGGTGTTGCTGGGTGTTGGCTGGCGAATGGATAAAAAAGAGGACTAATGCATGAAACGATGGAAAGCAGGACATTTTGTAATGCTGGCGGGGGCAGTGCTGCTGATAGCAGCACTGTCCCTTGTTCTTTGGAATTGGCATGAAAGCAATCAGGGCGGAGAATCTGCCAAAAAAATACGAGATACCCTTCATTCTGCCCTAGAAGAAGAGGAGCAAACTGGCAATGGTTTTCCGATTGCCACAACAATTGTTTCTATTCCCGAAAAGCAGACAACTACAGATACACAATTTGTTGTGGGAAC
>OGPT01003315.1_pt1 | contig 11723 bp, 7 predicted proteins | sample 1552951 | NCBI WGS metagenome assembly OGPT01 (sample SAMEA2580224, study PRJEB22360) | human gut metagenome | biome: human gut; feature: human-associated habitat; material: faeces | place: Denmark | collected 2008/2010
ATGGCTCCACCCTGCCCGGCGGCATCAAGATCAAGGCCCGCAAGATGCAGGGCGTTGAGTCCAACGGCATGCTCTGCTCCGGCGAGGAGCTGGGCCTGAACGATGATCTGTTCCCCGGTTCGGAAGTCTACGGCCTGCTCATCCTGCCCGAAGACAGCGTCCCCGGCACCGACATCGCACCGGTGGTCGGTCTGGATGACTACATCTTCGATATCTCCATCACCGCCAACCGCCCGGACTGCCAGTCCGTTCTGGGCATCGCACGGGAGGTCTCTGCCATCCTCGGCAAGCCCCTGCACATGCCCGCCATGGATTACCAGACCGTCTGCGATGCCGATGCCCCCATCACCGTGCAGGTGGAGGCTCCCGACCTGTGCCCCCGCTACATGGCACACTATGTCCGTAACATCCGGATGGGTGAGTCTCCCCGCTGGATGAAGCGCCATCTGGCCCTGTGCGGTCTGCGCTCCATCAGCAACGTGGTCGATATCACCAACCACACCCTGCTGGAGATGGGCCAGCCCATGCACGCCTTTGACCTGAACAAGGTCGCGGGCCGCACCATCGACGTCCGCCGCGCCCACGAGGGCGAGAAGATCGTGACCCTCGATGAGAAGGAGTTCACCCTGAACCCCAACAACCTCGTCATCTGCGATGCCGAAAAGCCGGTGGCACTGGCCGGCATCATGGGCGGTGCCAACTCCGGCATGGATGAGAACACCACCAGCCTGCTCTTTGAGTGCGCTACCTTCGCCCGCGACTCCGTCCGCAAGACCAGCCGCGCACTGGGCCAGAACAGCGACTCCTCCGCCCGCTACGAGAAGGGCGTGGACCGCCACTCGCCCGAACTGGGCCTCGCCCGTGCTCTGCACCTGATCCAGGAGCTGGACTGCGGCGACATCACCACGCTGGAATACGACCTGACCGATGGCCGCCCGCTGGAGCGCAGGCACATCGTGACCACCCCCGCCAAGATCTGCGGTGTGCTGGGCATCACGGTGCCTGACCAGACCATGATCGACATCCTGCAGCGTCTGGAGTTCACCGTGGACGTGCAGGCCGACGGCAGCTGGGATGTTTCCGCCCCGCTGTACCGCGAGGACGTAGAGAGCTTCCCCGACCTGGCCGAGGAGGTCATCCGTGAGTACGGCTACGACCACATCGTGCCTACCTTCCTGAACACCGCTGCCGTCACCAACGGCGGTCTGAACTACGACCAGAAGCAGCAGCTCAAGACCAAGCGCCTGCTGGCGGCGCAGGGCTTCTATGAGGCATCCACGCTGGCCTTCTACTCCAACGCTGAGCTGGACATGCTGCACATCCCCGCCGACGATGCTGCCCGCAAGGCCATCCGCATCCTGAACCCCATCAGCGAGAACCTCTCCATTATGCGCACCCTGCTCACCCCGTCCATGCTGAACGTCATCGTGGACAACCTGAAGAAGGGCAACGCCGAGGGCCGTCTGTTCGAGATGGCACCGGTCTATCTGGCCAAGGAACTGCCCCTCTGCGAGCACCCGCACGAGCGCCAGACCCTCTGCATCGGTGCCTTCGGCCCGGAAGAGGACTTCTTCACCGTCAAGGGCGCCATGGAGGCACTGGCAGCCGGTTTCGGCCTGCACTTCACCTACGAGCGTGAGACTGCGCCCTGGCTGCACCCCGGCATCAGCGCCGCTGTCTACTGCGGCGGCAAGCGTCTGGGCGTCTTCGGCAAGCTCTCCAACGAGATCAACGGCGAGCTGGAGATCGCAAAGGAACAGAAGGACAGCCAGAACATCTACCTCGGTGAGCTGGACTACGAGGCCCTGATGAGCTGCGTGGACGGCGAGCTGCGCTATCAGCCGCTCAGCCCCTATGCTGCCGTCAAGCGCGACCTGGCCCTCGTCTGCGAGGAACAGGTCACCTGCGGCGAGATCGAGGAGACCATCAAAAAGGCAAGCCCGCTCATCACCGACGTGAAGCTGTTCGATATCTATCGCGGCGCAAACCTCGGCGCGGGTAAGAAGAGCATGGCATTCTCCTTGACGCTGTCCGACCCCAGCGCAGAAGTCTCTGCCGAACAGGTCGAGCGCACCGTCAAGAAGGTGCTGGGTAACCTGAAGTTCAAGCTCGGCATCGAGATCCGCTGATTCAAAATAAGAAATAGAACAGGGCAAAGGCCGTCTGTGCAAGCTGCATGGGCGGCCTTTGCTTTTGTGCAAACATACCAATATTGTATGAAATTTGCGAAAAAGGAAAAGGTGTAAAAAACGCGCTGAAAGGTGGAATCGGGGCAAACCTGAAAAAACGGACGCCAAAATCCCCTATAACCCTATTGACATTCTAGGAAAATGGGTTTATCATACGGCCAACGAAAAAATCAATGCAAAAAAGGAGGGGACAGGCATGGACTGGGACGTCATTGCAAGCTACCTGCCGCTGTACGAAAAAGCGGCGTGGCTGACGCTGCGGCTGGGTGTCATCGGCATCGCGTGGGCCATTGGCATCGGGCTGGTCTGCGCCGTGCTCCAATACGATAAAGTGCCGGTGCTGCGCCACCTTGTGGGGGCATATATCCAGCTCAGCCGGAACACGCCGCTGCTGGTGCAGCTGTTCTTCCTCTACTACGGCCTGCCGAAGGTGGGCATCAAGACCAACGCAGAGATCTGCGGCATCGCGGGTCTGGCGTTTCTGGGCGGCAGCTACATGGCCGAAGCCTTCCGCAGCGGGCTGGAGACCATCGAGCCCATCCAGACCGAGAGCGCGTACAGCCTGGGCATGACCCGGCTGCAGACGCTGCGCTACGTTATCCTGCCGCAGGCGGTGTCCACCAGCGTGCCCGCCTTCATGGCCAACGTCATCTTCCTGCTCAAGGAGACCAGCGTCTTCAGCGCAGTCAGCCTGATGGACCTGATGTTCACCGCCAAAGACCTCATCGGCCTGTACTACAAGACGCCGGAGTGTCTGTTCCTGCTGGTGGTGTTCTACCTCATCCTCCTGCTGCCGGTGTCGCTGCTGGGCAGCTGGCTCGAAAGGAGGGTGCGCTATGCCGGATTTGGGTCTTGAGGTCCTGTTCAAGGGCAAAAACCTCATCCGTCTGCTGGGCGGTCTGGGCGTGGCGCTCAAGATCAGCGCCGTGTCTGTCCTCATTAGCCTGCCGCTGGGCATCCTGCTGGGTGTGCTGATGACCTTCAAAAAACCCATCCTGAAAGCCATCCTCCGGGTGTATCTGGAGGTCATCCGTATCATGCCCCAGATGGTGCTGCTCTTTCTGGTCTACTTCGGCACCACCCGCGCTTTCGGGTGGGACCTCTCCGGCGAGACCGCGTCGGTCATCGTCTTCGTACTGTGGGGCACCGCCGAGATGAGCGACCTGGTGCGCGGGGCGTTGATCGCCATCCCGAAGCACCAGTACGAGAGCAGCGAGGCACTGGGCCTGAGCCGGGCACAGACCTACTGGTACATCATCATCCCCCAGACCGTGCGGCGGCTCATCCCGCTGTCCATCAACCTCATCACCCGCATGATCAAGACCACCAGCCTTGTGCTGATGATCGGCGTGGTGGAGGTGCTCAAGGTGGCCCAGCAGATCATTGAGGCAAACCGCATGGCCAGCCCCAACGCCGCCTTTGGCATCTACCTGACGGTATTTTTGCTGTATTTCCTCGCCTGCTGGCCCATCAGCCTGCTGGCGGGCTATCTGGAAAAGAAATGGAAGTGACCCGGACATGTCAGAACCGATCTTGACCGTGGACCATCTGGTGAAAAGCTACGATGGTCAGACGAACATCCTGGATAACGTGAGCTTTGGCGTTCAGCCCGGCGAGGTCATCGTCGTGGTGGGGCCGTCCGGCTGCGGCAAGAGCACCCTGCTGCGCTGTCTGAACGGATTGGAGCCGGTGCAGGCAGGCCGGGTGCAGCTGGGCAGCGAGACCGTCGCCTACGGCGGCAAGAATCTGGCGGCCCTGCGCCAGCGCATCGGGATGGTGTTCCAGAGCTACGAGCTTTTTCCACACCTGACCGTGCTGGACAACATCCTGCTGGCTCCCACCAAAGTGCAGAAGCGCCCCAAAGCCGAGGTGCAGCAGGAGGCCGAAGCTCTGCTGGACCGCGTGGGCCTGCTGCAAAAGGCCAAAAGCTACCCGCGGGAGCTTTCCGGCGGCCAGAAGCAGCGCGTTGCCATCGTGCGGGCGCTGTGTATGCACCCCGAAATTCTGCTCTTCGACGAAGTGACCGCCGCCCTTGACCCGGAGATGGTCCGTGAGGTGCTGGATGTCATGCTTGACCTGGCCCGCGAGGGCAAAACGATGGTCATCGTCACCCACGAGATGCAGTTTGCCCGTGCTGTCGCGAACCGTGTGCTTTTTCTGGACGGAGGCCGCATCGTCGAGGAGGCCCCGCCCGCACAGTTCTTTGACCACCCGCAGACCGAACGTGCAAAGAAGTTTTTGAACACCTTCACGTTTGAGGCAGTGAAGTAATGGCTCGCTCATCTTCCGGGAAATAAACCTCTCAGGCGCTTCGCGCCAGCTCCCCTGGTAGGGGAGCCACTGGCGAGTCGGTGGTGGTCGTACTGGACGAACAAAGTTTTCTGCTTCCGGGAACGGCCGGGCTCCGCTGTTGAGATTCACAGCAGCCATACAAATGCTGCTGCCAAGGAGAACAGGGCCCGGCGCTTTACGTCAAATTGGGCCCAAGCGAACAGCAAGACTTGCCCGGTCTGCCAAGGGCTCCCCTATCAGGGGAGCTGTCGAGCCGCAGGCGAGACTGAGAGGTTCCAAGCCAGCAACTGCAACTGTGTGCAGTTCAGATAAATCATATGGGAAAGTCATCATAAAGCAAAGGAGAACAAACGATGAAAACCAACAAGATCACCCGTCGTTCCTTCCTGCTGGGCCTGGGTGCTGCAGCAGCTGCCAGCGCACTGACCGCCTGCGGCGGTTCGTCCAGCTCCACGGCGGCTTCCGCTTCCGGTTCCGCTGCGGGCAGCGACACCGTTTACCGCACCCTCGATGAGATCAAGGCCGACGGCACCGTGAACATCGGCGTCTTCTCGGATAAGAACCCGTTCGGCTATGTGGATGAGAACGGCGAGTATCAGGGTTACGACGTCTACTTTGCCAACCGTCTGGGCGAAGATCTGGACGTGGAGGTGAACTTCGTCTCCACCGAGGCTGCCAACCGCATCGAGTATCTGCAGACCGGCAAGGTGGACATCATCCTCGCCAACTTCACCGTCACCCCGGAGCGCGCCGAGGAAGTCGACTTCGCCCTGCCCTACATGAACGTTGCGTTGGGCGTCATCTCGCCGGACAGCAACGTCATCACCAGTCTGGACGACTGGAAGGCCGACGACCAGATGATCGTCATCTCCGGCACCACGGCGGAGACCTATCTGGTCAAGAACTACCCCAATATCCCGCTTCAAAAGTACGATTCCTACGCCACGGCCAAGAATGCACTGGAGAACGGCAACGGCGTGGCATGGGCCAACGACAACACCGAGGTCATTGCCTTCGCCAAGCAGAACCCCGGCTACACCGTCGGCATCCCCTCGCTGGGCAGCGCCGACACCATCGCCCCGGCCGTCAGCAAGGGCAACACCACCCTGCTGGACTGGATCAACGAGGAGATCACCGCGCTGGCCGATGAGCAGTTCTTCCACAAGGACTACGAGGAGACCCTCGTGGATACCTACGGTGCCGACTACGAGGACGAAATCGTCGTCGAGGGCGGCGTCGTGAACGCATAAACTGAGCCAAAACAACAGCCCCCGTGCCAAAGCACGGGGGCTGTGTGCGTTCCGGGGGAGAGGGCTCACTCGACATCCTCATATTCCGGGGCGTTCTCTTCTTCGTCGAGGTCCTCGGCGTGGATGCGGTCATGCAGACGCTGGCGGAACTCCTGGGCAGGGATGCCGCTCTGGTTCGGGGTCAGGTCGGGGGCAGGGTTACCGTCCGGCAGGTGGGCACCGAATGCAGGCACGAAGAAGAACTTGCGCACAACGAAGATGAGCGCGATGGCACCCACGCTGAGCAGGTTCTCAACGGCGGATTCGTGGCCGACCACCATGTGGCGGGCGATGGCGTAGAGCAGCACTTCCAGGCTGCTGCCGGGGCTGTGCTTGGCCAGCATCTTGATGAACTCGATGCCGATGACGATGTCCAGCGCCCGTTCCAGAAATGTGCGGATCTCTGCATCGTTGCCGTCGAACAGCAGGCCGGGCATCCATTTCAGCAGCGGCACGATGCTGAACAGCAGGCCGATGAGGACCAGCCCGGAGAGCGTGATCTCCAGCAGGGTGGATGCCTGGATGATGTAGTTGCGCAGCGCGGTGCGGCCGTGGCTTTCCACAGGGTGGTTGTGGGGTTTGAGCATGGTTCATTCTCCTTCGCATCTTCACGTCTTGCGGCAGATCTGGCCGAGAGCGCCAGACTTTTCTTCATTGTAGCAAAGAATGGAAACGAAGTCAAACGAATGGAACACGCGAGTAAAAATTATTGGGCGGCCACATAGCCGGACTTCTGGATGCAGGCGCGGCCTGCATCGGTGGAGAGCCAGTCGTAGACCTTGCGCTCCGGGGTGTCGGGGCCGGAATCCTGCCGGACTGCGGCATAAAACTCGTTGCACAGGGGATAGCTCTCGTCCGCGATGGTGTCGGCCGAGGGGGTCACGCCGTCCACGGCCAGCAGCCGCAGGCCGGGCTTGGAGTACATCTCCGAGATGTAGTAGTAGACCGAGAAGCCGATGGCGTTGGCCGCGTTGTTGTACTCGGCGATGTCGTCCACCAGCTCACCCATCATGGCAGGAGCCAGCTCGGTGGGGGCGTCCATCAGCTCGCCGCCCTGAATGAGCAGCTTCTGGAACAGGGTCTGGCTGCCGGAGTCCTCCCGGCGCTGGAAGGCCACGATGTCGGCATCCTCGCCGCCCACGTCCTTCCAGTTGGTGATCTTCCCGGCGTAGATGTCCCGGAGCTGCTGTCGGGTCAGGCTCTGGACGGGGTTGTCCTCGTTCACGATGAAGACCAGCGCGTCCCGGCCAATGGCTTTCTGGTCCAGCGGGGCACCGTCGGCCTTCAGCTCTTCCTTGACCGACTCCGGGGCCTCGTAGGCAATGATGAGTTTGGTGCCGTTCTCGTTGTCGCCGTAAAGGCCCAGGTTCCGCCAGGCCCAGGCGGTGGTGTTGGTGGTCACGGCGCTCTGGGCAGTCTCCAGGTCCAGGCCGGTGGTGTCGGCCATGATCTGCGCGATGAGTGGGATGCAGGCCGTGGAGCCGTCGGTGATGGGAAACTCGTCCTCGGTGAGGATGGGCGCTGCGGGCACTTCGCTGGCGGAAGAGGCAGGCGCTTCGGACGAAGCGGCACTCGATGCCGGTGCGCTGGAAGCGGCCTCTCCGCAGGCAGTCAGCAATGCGGCAGAGGAAAGAGCGCCCAGTCCCAGCAGGAAGGAACGGCGGGAAATTTTAGATTGTTTCATGGTAGGAACCTCCCTCAATAGAAGTAGTTGTTGGTCTCATCGCTGGTGGAAGTGAAGATGCTCTGGCAGTAGACCCAGTGGCCCTCCACGTCCATCCAGCCGTAATCGAAGCCCTTGCGCGCCACGAAGACGCCCGCAGGCAGGGGCGCACTGCTGTTGTAGCGGGAATACTCGCCGCAGCTGCCCAGCCCGGCCAGGACGACCTCGCCGTCGCTGTCCAGCAGGTCATACAGCCAGGTGCTGCCGGGGCCGCGATAGCTGATGGAGAAATAGAAGTCGTCCTCCGTGGCAGCCACGGGCCAGAGGTAGCCGTCGAAGCCGTCGCCGTAGCGGGCGGTGAGGTCGGCCATCGAAAGGGTCTTGCTCAGCGTCGGCCCGGCGAGGGTCAGGGTGGTCACATCGTAGGCATCGTTGTCGTACTGGCGCAGGTTGACCCAGCCGCCGCCCTGGTCGTAGAGGCGGGTGCGGTGCAGCGCTTCCAGCGGCGCAACCGTCGTGTCGGTCCGGATGGCACCGGTGTCCATGTCGTAGACGCGGAGGGTGCCGTCCTTGGCGTAGATGTCCAGCGTGTTGGTGCCCAGAGCCATGTTGTAAAGGTCGAGGGTGTCGCCGGTGTTCAGGTCGTAGAGGAGGTAGCCGCCCTCCCGGTAGAGCACGGCCACGCCGGGCGCGTACCCGCTGATGGAGTCGTCAAACTCGCACAGCACGGTGCTGGTCATGTCGCTCACCAGGTCCACGAGCTGATACTTGCCCTCGTCGGTCCGGAAGCTGGCAATGCCCGCGTGGAAATAGGTGACATAGCCGCTCCGCTCCTCGCCGGTGGCGGCGTTCAGCAGGGAAGTGGACTCCAGGCTCGTGCCGTCCGCGCTGTAGGTGTCGATCTCCACCCAGTCGGCGGGGGCCAGCGGGTCGTCGATCCCGGCGGAAAGGCGGTACAGCAGGCCGTGGAAGTTCTGGTAGACCACGGTGCCGTCCTTTTCCTGGATCTGAACGGCAGCATACTGGTAGAGGTCGTCGTTCTCTTCATCGGGCGCAGCATCGCCGGGGGCATAGAGGCCAAAGGCCAGCCGGTCGCCCGCCACAAGGCAGGTGTAGGCGTTTTCGGGCACAGGGTACTCAGTGCCCGAAGCAAAGTCCAGCACCCGCACGTCACCCGCTGCATGGTCGTGCAGGGGCGAATAGGCGAAGCTGGTGGGGGTGGTCAGAACGAGTACGCCGCCGGAAAGGCGGACGTCGTATTCGCGGTCAAAGGTGTAGAGCGCCTCGCCCGTCCGGTCGAAGATGCCGCTGCGCCGCCCGGCGGCGGTGTCCGGGTCAGACCAGGTGCAGACGAACCAGTTCGTCTCGCCGGTCTGGCTGTCGGTCAGCAGATAGGACGTTTCGCTGGCAGGGGACTGGTGCACCACCTTGTCGCCGCAGAGGATGGTGTTCCCGCCGAGGGAGTCATAGCTGGAGAAGAGCCGCAGCCTGCCGTCCCGCAGGGAGGAGGCGTCGTATTTGGGCGGTTCCTCCTCCTGCTGGGGGTGGGACACGGGCCGGGATGGCGTGGGCAGCAGCGAACAGGAGGTGAACACCCCCGCCGCCAGTGCCAGGCCCGCCGCCGCGCAGCCGATGCGGAGAAGATTCTGTTTCATAATGCAGTACCTCACAGGTCACAGGGACGAAATGCGGATGGGCTTTCCCATTTGATTATAATACGAAACACCCGGACATTCCATTGCATTGGAACATTTGGGCATGGTTACAATTTGGTTACGGCCGAAAGTTCAGTCGAAGTTTGCAAAAGCAGATGAAAAGCGGATGCTTTTTGGTCAAAGTGCTAAAGGAATGTCGAAATCCTTGTAAAAAATTACGACAAGTGGTATAATTTAACAAGACAAAAAGATCGATTTGTTTGTGAGAAAAACGTTTGGAGGGAATTATCATGAAAACTGTTGCACAGACTGTGATCGAAGCAGATCGTTTTTACACCATCGCTGCCCGCACCGGCAGCGTCATCGAGGCGGCTGCTTCCACGAAGAACGAGGAGACCGTTCGTCTGGGCAAATACGACCACAAGCCCGAACAGGAGTGGGCGTTCATCCGCGTAGGGGACGGTGTCTACCGCATCCGCAACCGCGCTTCCGGCAAGCTCCTCGACCTGATGATGACCGGCACCGCCAACGGCACCTGGCTGCATCTGTGGGAGGATGTGGGCGGCACGTCCCAGATGTGGACCGTGGAGCCTACCCCCGCCGGCACCGTCCGCCTGCGCTCTTCCTGGGCCAGCGGCAAGTGCATCGACACCGTGGGCATAGGCGTCTCCGATGGCGCACAGCTGCAGATCTGGCAGGAGACCGCCGGGGAAGACCAGCTCTGGACCATCTCCGAGGTGAAGGACCGTGCCAGCGCAAAGCGCGCTGCCAAAAAGGACGAGCCCGCCGCTCCCGTTGAGGAGAAGGCCGAAGTCAAGGCGGAGGAGAAGCCCGCAGAAGCCGCTCCTGCGGTCGAGGCCCCCAAGGCGGAAGAAGCCAAGGCAGAGCCGGTGAAGACGGAAGAGAAGCCCGCAGAGGCTGCTCCTGCTGTTGAGGCACCCAAGGCCGAGGAAGTCAAGGCCGAACCGGCGAAGGTAGAAGCAAAGCCCGCAGAAAAGGCTGTCCCCGCAGCGGTCAAGGCTCCGGTCAAGAAGCCTGCTGCCCGGAAGACCAGCCGCGCCGCCCGCAAGAAGGCTGCTGCAAAGAAGTGACCCTCTCAGGCATCGCGCAGCGATGCCAGCTCCCCCCAAAAGGGGGAGCCACTGGCGCGCCGGTTTTGGCTGTGCCGGGATGAACAAAGCGTAATAAAACCATAAACGAAAGTGCTCCGCTGTTTCGATCCACAGCATCGCTCCCATCGCTCTTTGTCAGAGCATGGGACAGATGCCGCTGGTCTTGACAGCGGAGCACTTTTGTTTACGATATCAGAATACCTTCAGCAGTCAGCAGGGGTTGCCCGACCTGCCAAAGGCTCCCCCTTCGGGGGAGCTGTCTGCGCAGCAGACTGAGAGGGTATCACACGTTCATCATGCTGCGCTGCGCGGCGGCACGGAACTGGAGAGCTGCTGCGATGAAGCCCTTGAACAGGGGATGCGCGCGGTTGGGGCGGCTCTTGAACTCCGGGTGGAACTGGGCACCCAGATGGAAGGCGCGGCCGGGCAGCTCCACCGTCTCCACCAGACGGCCATCCGGGCTGGTGCCGGAAATGACCAGACCGGCGTCCTGCATCTCCTGCCGGAAGTCGTTGTTGAACTCATAGCGGTGGCGGTGGCGTTCGTCAATTTCTTCTTTGCCATAGCACTCACGCAGCTTGGTGCCCTCGGCGGTAATGCAGGGGTACTTGCCCAGGCGCATGGTGCCGCCCTTCGGGATGTTCCCCTGCTGGTCCGGCATCAGAGCAATAACATTGTGCTCGCCGTCCGGCGTAAACTCGCTGGAGTTGGCATCGGCATAGCCCAGCACATCGCGGGCATATTCCATAACCATAATCTGCATACCCAAGCAGATGCCAAAATACGGGATGTTCTGTTCCCGTGCATAGCGGGCGGCCTGGATCATGCCCTCAATGCCGCGGTCGCCAAAGCCGCCGGGCACGATGATGCCGTCCACATCCGCAAAGGCCTCCTTGCAGGCGGCCTGATCGGTCAGATCCTCGCTTTCTACCCAGCGGATCTCCACCTGACTGTCGTTCTCAAACCCGGCATGGTACAGGCTTTCCATCACCGAGAGGTAAGCGTCGTGCAGCTTGACGTACTTGCCCACCAGTGCAATGGTGCAGGTCTTGCTGCGGGTGGCAATGCGGGAGACCACCTGCTTCCACTCGGTCAGGTCGGCAGGGGGAACATCCAGGTGCAGCTGCTTCACCACCACATCGTCCAGACCGTTGGTGTGCAGCATCAGCGGGCACTGGTAGAGGCTGGGCATGGTCAGGTTCTCGATGACACACTCCGGCTTGACATTGCAGAAGGTGCTGATCTTGCGGCGGATGTCGCTGCCCACGCTGCCGTCTGCGCGCAGAATGATGATGTCGGGGCTTACGCCCATGCCCTGCAGCTCCTTGACCGAGTGCTGGGCGGGCTTGGATTTGTATTCGTCCGAGCCGGAGATGTAGGGCACCAGCACCACATGGATGAAGCAGCAGTTCTCTCGTCCCTGCTCCAGACCAACCTGACGGATGGCCTCCAGGAAAGGCTGGCTCTCGATATCGCCGGTGGTGCCGCCGATCTCGGTGATGACCACATCGGCTTCGGTAGAG
>OGPT01003318.1_pt1 | contig 11722 bp, 12 predicted proteins | sample 1552951 | NCBI WGS metagenome assembly OGPT01 (sample SAMEA2580224, study PRJEB22360) | human gut metagenome | biome: human gut; feature: human-associated habitat; material: faeces | place: Denmark | collected 2008/2010
TCCATTATTTCCATATATAAAATTAATTTTTTTTGATGTTAATTTTTCATCTTTATAAGTAGCAACATCCTTTAGTCTTATTTCCGATATCATACAACCTCCTGAAAAGAATTAATTTAATATATTATATCACAAAAAAAGCTAGATTTATCTAGCCAATGACACTTATGTCACTTGTGACACTTAAATTTAGTACCCACATATAATTAAGTGACGCAAGTGACACAATTCTTTTATTTAATACCATATAATTTTTTTATTTCTTCAACTGTAATATTGAATCCAATTGATTTATATCTAGGTAATAATTTTTCATATAAATTTTCTATCATCTTTATTTTTACTTCTTTTGTTCCATTATGGAAAGCTCTATGGCAAGTAGGACATAATGAAATAATATTTTCAACACAGTCTACATTTATACCGTATTTATCCCATATTTCTTGTTGATACATAACTGGAACTAAATGATGTGCCTCCATGAAATTTTTATGTGTTTTTGCTGATGTAAATGTTTCATGGCGTGCATCTCTTTCACAACAATAATATGCATTTTGAATAGCAATTTTTCCAAGTAATGGATTACGTTTATACTTCTTACTAATTTTTGTTTGATCAACTGAAATCGGTGAAATCTTATGAGCTCCAATGGCTACATCTCTATTAACATTATTTTCATTAATGCTATCAACTTTAACTTCATAGTCATCATCATTTTCAACATTTGAAGTTTCAACTTTAATTACTTCTTTTTGAGGTACTTCTTCAGCATCTATAATTTCAACAGATTCTGGTGATGGATTATCTATTAAATTAATATTAAAATCTTGAACGTTATATAAGAAATAAGAATAATCAACATCTCTTAATAAGATATCATTTAATTCATCAAAATCATATTTAACAAAGAAATTATTATAGAAATATTCATCAAAATCTGGATTTATAGAAATGCTATTAGCTGTTATATTAAATAAATTAATATTTTTTCTAATACATGTTATTATTCTACTGTTTCCTTTGTATGCTGACACATATTCAGAAATAGGTCCATTGTCTTTAATATATTCAACTGCATTATCTAAATCTTTATAATCTTTGCAAGTCATTACATATGTATATAAATGATCCATTGAGATTTCATTAATACCATATTTAACTTGTAAATCTTTTAATACTTTATATATAAATATTACTGGTAATACATTATATCCCTCATTATTATTTGCTGTATCTATAATAGCATGAATCTTTAACTTTAATATTTGTTCAGTTTTTAGTTCATTATATTTCTTTACATCAGAAATAATTTGAGCACCATCTTTTTCTACAAATAGCTTATTAAATTCATCAAATACAGCTGTTGGACGTTCTTTACTATATTGAACACCTCTTTGATAGAATGGTGTCTTTGTGATTAATCCAAATAATTGAGGAATAACCATCATTCTATGTCTATCTGTTTCAATATCATAATCACTATGATGTTCTGAAAAATATTGTTCAACATTAGTATCCTCGATATCAGGAATTTCATTAAATAATTTTGTAGCTAACACCGAAGTATCAAAATCTGTTTCTTGTTTTGTAAAAACCCAAGCAGATTTATCATTCAAAGTCTTTAAATACTCTTCTGCACTAATTTTCATTTAATAACCTCCTAATCATTATAGCAAAGAAATATGCTAATTTTGGTGGAACAGCATTGCCTATTTGTTTACAAACGCATGATTTTGTTCCGTAAAATTCAAAATCATCTGGAAAACTTTGTATTCTTGCTGCTTCCCTAGCTGTCAAAGTTCTATTTTCAAATGGATGAATAAATCTACCTCCAGATGGTGTATCAAATCTTGTCGTAATTGTAGGTGCTATACCATTAGGATCTAATCTTCCATAAGAACCACTATGAACCGATTTAATATCTTCATTTAATGATGTATAATTCTCATTAACTTTTATTTTTTTCATTCTATCTATAGCTTTTTCACTATGTTTTGTTTTATAGTGATTTTTAACTATTTTGTTATTTGATTTTAAGAATTTTTGATAATTAGAATCAAATTTAATAACTTCTATATCACCATCATCAGTTGGAGATGGTAAATTAGATATTGCATCCCAAACAGATACTTTATCAAAGAAAGTTGGAATATCTTTTAATATTTCTTTTTTTGTTTTCTCAATTTCTTTTTCTAAATCAAAATCAATTTGAGAGCCAATAATAATTACTCTTTCTCTATTTTGGGGTATTCCAAATTCTTTTACTTTAATAACCTTATATTGAATTTTATATGGTTTTCCATCAAAGTTATCTGGATCTTCAAAAATTTTCTTAATTTCTTCAAAAATTTTACCACCATTTAACGTTAAAATTCCTTTAACATTTTCAAGAATGAAGATCTTAGGCCTTACTATCTTTACTACATTAAAATAGTGTTTAAAAAGGTAATTTCTTGGATCATCCATAAAACCATTTCTTATTCTTGCTCCTGCCATTGAAAATCCTTGACATGGAGGTCCACCTATAATAATATCTGCACTTCCTACCTTGAAAGTTTCATTATTATCAACATTTTTTATATCATCGGCAATAACATCTACATTAGAGTGATTATTTTCATATGACTTAGCTATATTTTTATCAAATTCTACAGCTGATATGATATTAAATCCTGCCTTTTCAAAACCACATGAAAATCCACCACAGCCTGCAAACAAATCAATTGTATTAATCTTCATTGTCTAATCCCCCTAATCTATATTTGATAGCAAAGTTTTGAATATATTCTAGTTCTTCATTAGATAATTCATATATTTTTGCTAGTTTTTTATCAATTTTATCAATTATCTTTTTACAGTATTTATGTTTATACTCATATTCTGTTTGTTTTGTACCAATATACTTTTTTGTTTCTTCAAGTTTATTTTCTAATTCCAATCTCAACTTACTAAAATCATCTGATGTATCAATATATTTAAAATATTTAAGTTCTTTAGATGTAATATGCCAACAATCAGAAACAATTGTCCAAAAAATCCAAAATAAACTAGAATTTAACAAACATATTAGATAATCATTATTGTCATAACTAAACATTTTATATTCATTAGAACCAGGATTAAACGAAAAAGCTTTTATCCAAAAACAACTACGCATATTTAAGTATAATTCTTTACCATTAGATGATTGAATATCATATATATTATTTTTTTCTTTAGTAAATACTTTATCAAATATACTCTTTTCGATTTCATTACCTATCTTAGGTATGAAACATAAATTATAATCATTTAATAATACTTCCCTACCATTTAGCAGTTCTTTTCGTTCATCTTTATACCAGTGCTTATAATTAGAAACAAAAACATTCTTATCACCTTTGGTTTTTCTAAAAATTACAATGTTTAATTTTTGATGAACACCATTAAATAAACAATCAGGTCTATCTGCAAAACTAAGAATAATTTGTTTAGAACATTTTTTATCTACATATTCTCTTATCTTTGCCATCCTTGATGTTGATACATAAGATAAAGGAATAATAAATCCTAATACACCATCTGTTTTTAGCAATTCAATACTGTTTTCTATAACATCAGCATAAATATTTCCATATCCTTTGGTTAATAATTCTTTCTTATCAAATTTACCATATTCTACATATGGAGGGTTTCCAATTATAATATTAAATTTCTTTTTAATTGTTTTATAATCACACACAAAATCAACATTACTAAAATTATTAAAAAGTATTTTAGCTAGTTTTTTATAATATATTTTATCTTTAAACAATTTAACTATATAAAAGAATAATCTTATTTTAGAAATATCAGTAGATTCATCATCTATATCATTTCCATAAATCGTTTTTACAGTTTTAATAATATTTTCATCTGAAACAATATTAAGATTATTTAGTAAATTTAATTTAATAATTAAAGCATTTAGTAAAAACTCCCCAGATCCACAAGTAGGATCAAAAACACTACTATCAAATATTAGTTTTTCCAATTCATTATTATCAAATCTTTTAAATACTTTATTTATATCATCATAATTTATTGTTTTATTGCATTTAGGATCAATATAATTAACAAATGAATTAGCTATTATATAATCACTAACATCATTAGGAGTATAATAAACTCCATTCTTTTTTTGTTTAGAACTCTTTTCATTAAGTTTAAATAAAATATTTTGAAAGTCGTCACTTGAAGGATCTGAAGTTGATAATTCATCATTATCAAAACTATATTTTATAAAATTTCCATTTAATAAAATATGAAGTGCATCAATAAAATTTTTATCATTATTAAATTCTTTTTCAATTTTATTAGATAATAAACTATTAATTTTATTTTTTACACTACTCATTCAAATCACCTCCAATTATTAAATATCTTTAGGTAGTTTTTGATAGTCATATTTTTCTTCTACCATTTCTAATTGATCAAATGCAGATTGTACATCATCAATTGCTTTATCAATTGTATATAAACTATCTTTATTTTCTTTCATTATTTTCATATGTTCTATTGTCATAAACATTTTTTGTCTTGCTTTTCTTGTAACATTTCTCTTTTGATGATCAAATTCTAATAAATCCAATTCAGATTTCTTATATTCATCAATTAAGTTTTTTAAATCCTTTGTGGATTTGTTTTTATATTTATCAATTCCATATATTGAAAAAGACTCACCGTATCCAGATTCTTTTAACATTAAATCTAATGATAAATCTAATTCCTCTGCTATTTTTTTTAATATATCAATATCTGGTTTTTTTATTTTCCCATTAATTGTATCATTATATGTGCTTTGACTCATACCAATCATTTTTGCTAATTCTCTTTGTGAATAACCTTTAAGTTTTCTAGCATTTTCAACCATCTCTTTAAAATCAGATATAGCCATAATTACACCTCTTTCAGTACTCTTCTATCCTTTTCTATATACCATTTTACCACGGAAAAAAATTATTGTAAATAAAAAGAACGAATTTTTCGTTCAAAAGTATTGACTTAAACTTTTTTGAGTGCTATATTTATATTGAACGATATTATCGTTCATAGAAAGGAGATGATAATTTACAACTTAGTAGTTGCGGAAATCACCGATATGCCGAACTTATAAAATGCAAGGTCGAAATGATAACCCTATTGGCACGGGAGTTACAAAATAACTAAAATTTCGAATATATGGTAGAACCCAGGGATAACTCTACTCTATTTTAAAAGAAAGGAGGTAATGAAATGGGAAACTTTAAAGTATATAGAGCTTTTGATGAATTTCTAAAAGATTCAAATATATCTTTAAGAGCTAAGGGATTCTTAACAATGGTATTAACTAATAATATTACTACTGGATTTGAAGTAGAAAAATATTGTTCAGATTCTAAAGAAGACATTAAAGATGCTTTATTAGAATTAAGAATAGCTAAATATATTAGATATAACTCAGAAACAAATATGTTAGAAACAAATGCTGTTCCATACAATAAATGGAATGAAGAAGAATACGAATTATAAGAAAGGATGTGATAATGTATGACAGCAAGTGAAACATTAAAATTAATAGCAAAACAATGGTGTAATTTAAGTGATTTAATGAAACTAGCAGGTGTTGGAAGAAATAATGCGTTAGTTATTAAAAGCACTATTAAAAAGAGATTAGAAAGTGAAAATTATTATGTTCCAAATAATGCAGTACCAATGCAAGAAGTTATTAAATACTTAAATATAGATATTCCATACTTAGAAGCTAGAGCAAATACTATGAGGGAGGCATAAAGATATGAAGGCTTTTGAAGAACTAAAAGAAACCACAAAAAAAGACATCATAATCGATGGGATAATGAGGTCTAAAGGTGTGTACTTATTAGTATCTAAACCTAAAGTTGGTAAGTCCTTATTTGCGTTACAGCTTGCCAACTCTATTGCCAACAAAAAAGCATTTTTAGGTCATGAGATTCTAAAGCCTTCACCTGTCTTATATATTACTACAGAATTATCAGATAGTCAATTAAAGGACAGGTGTAATTTACTTGGAATAAGTTTTGAAAAGAATAAATTCTTTGTAATAGATAGAGATGAAAAGCAAAGTATAAACTTTATGGATATTGAATATCAAGTTAAAGAATTTGCTGAAGAATTAAATGGAAGAATATTAATTCTAGATATGTTAAAAGATATAGATTTTAATATTTCTTATGATATTAATAGTTATCAAGATATATCTCAAAAACTTATGCCAAAGATTAGAAGCTATGCTGATAAGTATAATTTAACAATACTATTTATTCATCATTTGAATAAGTTAGGAAAAACACTAGGCTCAACTGGATTTGATGCCGTAGTAGATGGAATAATTAGATTAAGTAAAAACACTTTTGATGATAATACTATCAAAATGGAAATTATAAATAGAGATTTCCCTGATGAAGAAGAATATCTTCATAAAGATAAGAATCAAGTTTTCTCAATAGCAAGAGATAATACTTTAGAATATGTTAATCCAAATATAGTTGCTTTTGTAAAATATGCTATTAGAGAAAAGGAATTTGATTTTACGATTAGTGAAATCATAAACAAGGCAAATCTTATGTGTACCCCTACTCAGTTAGGTAAACTCATAAGCACACATAAAGATTTCCTTGAACAAGAAGGTCTTCATATTTCTAAATATAGAACTAATGATAACCGTGTAATGCATATTGTATATGAAGAGCCTTCTTTAGAAAATGAGTAACGTGGCACGTTTTGTTTCGAAGAAATGAAAGTGGCGATAGTGAAACATTTTCACGTTTTAGAGAATTGATAAATTCGATAAAACACTTGTTACACAAGTGGAGCCTTTGAATTTATTTCATTGGCTTCTGACTTTGTAACAAGCATAAGGGATTTTTAAGAATCACCTTAAACTCACGGGCTGTGCCCTAGTGAGATATGGCACACTTATAAATAAGAATGCCAATATTTATGAAAGGAGTACAAAATGAATGTAGATTATCAAGTGCTCACTTTTAAGAATCAAATAAAACCCAAAGATATTGGTGGACTTGGAGTCGAATTAAATGATAGAAAAGGTTCTGGGAATTATGATAAAGAAAGAACTCAATTTAATATAGAATATGTTGGATTCGATGGACATCCTACTCTATCTAGTAAAGTATATGAAACAATCTATACTAATAATATTCATTTCAATAAAGGAGATAATACAAATATATTAAATGGTTGTGTTGTAACATCTGGTCCAGAGTTTTTTAAAAAACTGGGATTACCTATGAAAGATACAGGAAGAGTTCATATAGAAGATAAACATATTGGAGAGCCTATCTTCTGTCCTGATATCAAATCTAAAGAAGATATACCCGAACCAGTATTAGAATACTTCAATGAATCATATCGATTTTTGTCGAATATTGTCGGTAAAGAAAATGTAGTTTATGCAGGAGTACATTTTGATGAAGATACTCCACATATGCACTTCTACTTTTTGCCAGTAGTAGATCATGTTAGAAGAAAAGTATTTGAAACAGATGAATCTGGTAAAAGATTAACTAAACAAATATATACTAAAAACAATACAATCAAAAATGTTCCTATTCAAAAGCTAAATGAAAAAGGAAAACCTATATATGAAGTTGAATATGGAAAGTTTCTAAATACAGATGAGTTTTGGAAACAACTCGGAGGTAAAGCATCATTTGCTAGACTTCAAGATCAATATAATGAATATATAACATCTAAAGGTTTTGAATTAGATAGAGGCGAAATTGGTGCTAATAAACATCACCAAGACAAAGCTGAGCACAATATAAAAGTATTAGAAGATAAAATAGATAAATTAAATAAAGAACTTGAAATAACTAAGTCCATAAATGAGATTGAATTAAAAACTAAAGATGAAATTAAGAATCTAGATGAAGATACAGTTTTAAATCCATCTAAAGACTTTTTAAAGCGATATAAAGACAAAGATGTAGAGAAACTTATAGATTATAGTAAAGAGATTAAAAAAGAAAATTTAGCTACTAAAAAAGAGTCTGATAAGAAGTCTATAGAAATAGAAAAACTTGAAAATCAAATTAAAAATCTTAAATCTGGTAAAACTTTACAAGATAAAAATAAAATAATTGAGAACCAAAAATTAATCATAAAAGAAAAAGATGAAACAATAGAATATCAAAATAATATAATTGAATCATTAAAACAAGAATTAGCTAATGTTAAAGAAATGGCTACTACTCTTCTACGAAATGTTAAAGAAGTTGCTACTGATTTATATAAAGCACTTAAAAGAACACTTGGATTTAATGTTGATAAAAATCAAAAATACGATTACTCTACTTTTAAAGATTTAAGTAAAAAAGTTAATAAAAAATATGAACAAGATAAATCAGATGATTTTGAATTGTGATATAATAAATATAAGAAATCGTTTATATTTCTTAGATGGAGGAAAATATGAAAAATTTAAACAATTATGATTGGTATTGTGATGAATGTAATGATCTTTTAAATACTCAATCTGGATTCAATACAAGTTGTGGAACTTGGTCTTGTAAAAAATGTGGAGAAGTTAATTATATCGATGAATCCGAAATATTAGATGATTATCAAATAGATGAATTTAAAAATTCAGGTTTTGATTCATATAACGAATACAAAGATGATAGAGATTCATCGGAAGCACTTAGTGCATATGATGCAGCATTAATTTGGCAATCACATGATAGAGATGAAGATTATACATTTGGATATTCAGAAGATGAATTAGAAGATGCATTAAGATAAATTTTATTAACGATAGCTTAAATGAGCTATCTTTTTTATTGATAAAATTGATAAACAATCAATGATTATTAAAAATAAACAAAATAATGGTAAAATATAGATGTATGTCGATATTTTACGGATAAGAAAAGGAGGAATGAAATGTCCGTAAGACAACTTAAAGAAAATAAAATAACAAAAGATGGAAGATCTTGGGTATTCATACAATATAGTAAAGGTTTAGATGGTAAAAGACATCAATATCAATCACAAGCATATATGACTGAAGATGAAGCAATACAAGCTGAAAAAGCATATTTAAATAAATATAAAGACGTTGAAGTAAATCCACATATGACATTTAAGGAAGCCTATACTATATATTACGATTACCAAAAAGATAAAATAAAAGATTCTACTCTTAAAACATATAGAGATAGAATCAAATATATGGGTTTACTTGATAATGTAGAATTAGTAAATTTAAATTGGGATTTATACCAAAAATGGAGAGCACAGATTAATAAAACAAATCTTTGTGATAGGTATAAAACTGATATTCAAAAATTTATAAAACAAGTTATTAACTTTGCTGAAAAACAATGGGATTTTAATTTAAGAAAATTTTATAATAAATTAGAACCATTTAAAACTCCAGGTGCATTAAAGAAAGAAATGGATTTTTATGAACCTGAAGAATTCTTCAAATTTATTTCGGTAGTTGATGATTTAAGATATAAATGTTTCTTTGAATTATTATATTACTGTGGATTAAGAAGATCTGAAGCAAGAGGTTTGCAATGGAAACACATAGATTTCAAAAATAAGCTATTAACTGTTTCTCAGCAAGTATTAAATCCATCTAATTCTAATGCTAGTACTGAATGGTATATATCTAGTACTAAAACAGAGGCATCAAACAGAACTATACCAGTACCTACTACTCTATTAAATGATTTATCAGAATTAAAGAGAACTAATGAAAAATTTTCAAAATTTAAACAAACTTGGTTTGTACTTGGTGATAATGTTCCTATGGCTACTGGCAGAATGTATTTCTATAGAGATAAATATGCTAAAAAAGCTGGAATAAGAAGAATTAGATTACATGACTTCAGACATTCATGTGCATCAGCATTAATATCAGGTGCAGCTCCAATAACAGCTGTATCAAATTTCTTAGGTCATTCAGAAACTACTGAAACACTAGAAACCTATACTCATATGTTCAAAAAAGATCTTGCAAATGTACCAAAATTCTTTGACACATTAGAAAAAGACTTTAATGAAAAGTCTTCTGAATAAACTATATTAAATTTATATAAACCATCAATTTGATGGGTAAATGATGGGTAGCGTTCTACTACTTTTATTAAAAACCCCTATAAAATCAACAAAAAATGGAGCCTTTTGGCTCCTTCAGGGGGTTTTGGTTGCGCACTCTCATCTGTTGAATCGTAAGAGTGCTACGTGATATTATCACGCTAGTATAATTATAGAGTATAATCTCTAAAAAGTCAAGTTGATATTTGTTAGTTCAAATCAATAGAATCTTCTAATAACCTAATTAAATTACCGTCTTTATTTTTTTCTAAATATTCCATCGCATCCTCTTTAGCTTTAAGCAAAATATTATAATCTTTTTTTATATCTGCTATCTTAAATACCATATCTCCACTTTGTCTTAATCCAAACAAATCTCCAGATCCTCTAAGTAAAAAATCTTCTTCGCTAACTTTAAAACCATCATTAGTTTTAGTTAAAACATTTAATCTTTCAGTTTCTCTATTACTAATTAGAATACAATATGATTGTAAATTATTACGGCCCACTCTACCTCTTAATTGATGTAAGGCTGATAATCCAAATCTAAAAGCATCAAAAATAACAATCATTGTAGCATTTTTAACATCTATTCCTACTTCAATAACTGTAGTACTTATTAATATATTAATTTTATTATCTTTAAAATCATTCATTATTTTTTCATATATTTCACAAGCAGGTTTCAGCGAACCATTATAAACATCTCCTACAATATCTCTAACTTCAGGAGCATACTCTTTTTTGCATTCTTCGTCTTGTTTTGTCGTAAGATAGGAGCCCTGATCCCAAAATAATAATGGTTGTGTTTTTTTTCTAACTCTATAATGCCAATTCAAACTAAACAGAATTCTCCAATGCTTTAATCGATTTGTATAATGTTCTTGAAGATTTTCTTGTACATATCTCTCATATTCGTATTTTACGTTAGGATTTTTTTCCACTAGATATCTATAAAACATCCTTACAACTCCTTACATCTTTTGAAATGGAATCAATTTATAAACTCCTATAGCAATTAATTCCTCTTCCGTTATTCCATTCTTTCCAATCATATTTGAGGCATCCCTGCAAAATGGTTTAGAAAATGAAACTATTTCAAAATTTTTTTCAAACGGAAAATAAGAATAATATGTAATAAGAGCATCAACATCTTCTTTGTTTAATTCAATTACTTGATGTAGCGAACTAGCATATCTATCTATATTTTTTTTGACATATACACTATCTGTACATACACAAATTCTTTCAATTGAATTTCTAATTGCAAATGCATCCATATACTTCATTCCATATCTTAGAATTTCTTCTTTGTCATTTGGAAACAATAAAATAAAATCATTTTTTTTAAATAACTTTTTTCTAACTTTGTTCCACACACGCTCTCCATTTTTTGCAATTTTCATTTTTTCATCTAATATTTGTTCCATTTTCGATTGCAATTCCATATACTCCTCTTGCAAAGATTTCCCTCCTATCCATTCCATGAACTCCAATTAAATAGTGACCATTTCTTCGAAACGGCTCACATAATGATGCATAATAAAATCTCGAATCAAAATCTTTATACAAATAAAACTGTTTCAATCCGTTTTCAAATAATTGATTTATCCTCGAAGAA
>OGPT01003330.1_pt1 | contig 11684 bp, 12 predicted proteins | sample 1552951 | NCBI WGS metagenome assembly OGPT01 (sample SAMEA2580224, study PRJEB22360) | human gut metagenome | biome: human gut; feature: human-associated habitat; material: faeces | place: Denmark | collected 2008/2010
CCCTCTCTACCGCCACAGGTGTCAACATCTCCCGCACCGCCAAAGACCTCCTCACTCGCCTCTTCGGCACGCCGGAAGAAGACCGCAAAAAGAAGAAAAAAAAGCGCAAATCTGGAAAGAAAAAAAACGAAAGACTAATACTCAGGCTGCCAACCTTTTAGCATCACAGAGATAGGTAATGGCATCCACTTTTGTATCTTCTCCTTTAACCCTCGTTCCCGAATGGCTTGATCCACCCTCTTTTTTAATGCGTCAAGGTCTACTTCTATATTAATCCGATAACGGTGGTAAATCCATTTTTCAGTCTGGTCAACTATAACTGAATTAAAAATACCACAATCATGTAGAATATTAGCCATATCAAAAAATTCGAACTTGGTTAATCTTCGAAAACCAAAAGTTGGGAAATAAGTATCTATTGCTTCAGGAATTAGGGAGAGGGAAATCATATCTTCATTTGACCCACTACCGTTCCTTTGCATATATGTAACTCCTGTCCATCTTCTGTTTTTTAGTTTTCCATATTCTAAAATTATATAAAGGAGTATCAACGAATCGTCATCTGTTGGAAAATAATAATTTTCTTGGACAAAAATATCATTTTTAATTTTCTGAATCACTTTACGTATTTCCTTCACAATACCCAAATAGGCTTCATCCATGTTCTGGAATTCTTTAATCGGCGTTCCATCCAAAGTGGCCTTCAGCTCCGCAAGTTCGGGAATGGACATCCAGTCGCATGCCCGTGCAATAATGGGAATAATCCTTGGATATCCTGTTTTTTTCTTTCTCTGTAAAGCTTCCTTGAATTCCTTACTCATGCAGTAATCGGAATTCAGGAAATCAATGGAGACGAGCAGCAGTACGATATCGGCCTCATTCAGGGAACAGGATATTTTCTTGTCCATCGTATCCCCGACCAAGATTTCCCGGTCCGTCCAAGCATCACATGATCCGTCCCGCTTCAAGGCCACCATGTGATCTTCCAGCCTTTGCCGAAAATCGTGATCCTCATGGCAATAAGAGATGAAAATATGTACGGGTTTCGTCATTTATTATTTTTATACCCCGGAAGCCCTCATATCCAACAAAAAAATACTACTTCCAATAGGGATGTTTCTGCCCAGTGTTCAAACTGCCTTATATGTTCTATGCAACTCCCAAAGGGAGTAGCCACCACAACAATCTCCCTACTTCCACAAGGGATGCTCTCTCCAGTTTTGGGGAAATCCCATCTCCGCTTCAATACCTACGCTCGGAGAGGAATCCTGCAAGAGTTTCATCAGCCGGACGTCCCATTGGCTGGTATTGGCCGCGTATTTCAGGAGGACATGCAGGGCCGTCAGCAAGAAGGCGGTTTTTTCTTTGTTGAAGTTGCCAGGCAACGCAGAGTCCCAGCAGGGATCGGCGGAATCCTTAGCAATATCAGTCAGCCGGAACCTCTGGGGGTGAATCTGGTTCTGAGCATCATATTTCCACTTCCTATTCCACAGCCTTCCATGATGAGCGCAGATATTGCGGGCAGCCACCAGCAACGCCATCAGGGAGGAAAAAAAGGCTTCATCGGGAAAGCCGAACAACTGGGCAATCGTTTGCCTCAGATTGAGGGGAAGGCCGTCCTTGTACAAATTATGCAGGTTGCCGAAGGTGGAAAACTGAACGAATACCCATACCGGCAAATCCTCTACCCGTGCCACCTTCTTATCCTCCCGGAAGTGAAAGGCAAAGTCCTCCAGGCTTCGGTCATAATTGGCCTGAAACAGCTTTAGACGCTCGGTTTGAGATCTGTTGCGGTACTTTTTGGCAAAACTCCCCTTCAGACTCTGCGGATTACTGACTCCGACTGCCTTCGCCCACTCGTAAGCCACGCAAACGCGAAAGACAATCTCTACCCGTTCAATAGCATCCATAATCAGGAACCTCAACCGCCTGTCGAACAAATAGTAATTCCATACGGTCTTCAGCCTCGCCCCTGTTCGGAAAATATTAAGCTTGATCCGCTTTCCGTTGACAGTGGCGGTACGGCGGAAAGGATAGAAATAACCGGAAAGCCGATAATATCCCACGGCTTGCAGCCTCTGGATCAACTGAGGTTTGATGGCCGAGTTCTCCAATCCGCGGTTGATCAGGAGGTCCGCCTGTTGGTCATAGGTCTTGAACGGCTTGAGCATGAGACAATTTGAAAATGAAAGCGCCCCCAAGCCGTGAGACAAGGAGGCACCTAGATCATGCGATTTTATGCGTCGCGGAGCAACGTCAGCCTAAACTGAATCGCTTACGTGTTCATACTATGACAATGATCCCCTTTCTTGTCAACTATTTCTCCCTTTTTTCTCACGTCATGTACACCACCACCCCGGACTTCCATTCCCGCACCTCTTGCTGTTTTATTGAGTCAACGGGCTAATAGGCTAAACGGGACAAGTTTATTGCCCATGACATCTTATATTGCATCCCTTCCACCGTCCTTTCCCTCTCTACCGCCACAGGTGTCAACATCTCCCGCACCGCCAAAGACCTCCTCACCCGCCTCTTCGACACGCCGGAAGAAGACCGCAAAAAGAAGAAAAAGCGAAAAAAATTAAGGACAAATAATCTTCCTGATTAGCCTTGCTGGTAAATCCCGTTATGCTAATGTAATTGAGAAATATGGCAGAGATTAGGATATACTGTGATGAAACTTGCCATCTGGAAAACGATGGACAGACAAATATGGGATTGGGTGCCCTGTTTTGCCCTGCCGATCATGTTCGGAGGGTGGTGATGGATATTAAGTCCATTAAGGATAAATACGACAAACCCTACTCCTTTGAATTGAAATGGAACAAGGTTTCTTCAAAAAACTTGGAACTATATAAAGAAGTGATTCAATACTTCTTTAGGAACGATAATCTGAAGTTTCGCGGGATTGTAGCGAAGAAAACCGGCTTGGATCATGAAAGGTTTTCTCAAACTCATAATGACTGGTATTATAAAATGCTATTCCGCCTCATACACCCCATTTTGCATATTGATGACACTTACCGCATCTTCCTAGATAAAAAGGATAGTTGGGGAGGAATTAAAGTCAAAAAACTTCATGAAGTGATCTGCAGCAGCCAGTACGACTTTAAAAAGGAAATCGTGAAAGACATTCAAATTGTGGATTCCTTGCAGGTTCTTTCCGTCCAGTTGGCCGACTTGTTAATCGGGGCGCTGGTGTATGCGCAGCGTCCTCAGACGGAGAACGGAAGTCCCGCAAAACAGGAGTTGATTCACTTAATACGTGCCCTGTCGGGGAAAACGCTCAACCAATCGACCTTGTTGTCAGAGGAAAAATTCAACATCTTTAAATGGACAACTAATTACAATGAGTGAAGATTCATGGTTGCCAGAACTGGTCTATTTTGAAGACTATAGCGGGAAGTGGACTGATTATTTGGAAGAACTCCATCGTATCTTCTCCAGGGATTTCATTCAAAGCAAACCCTCTTTCCCGAATAAATCCGTCAGGTTGAAGCGGCATCCCGAACACAACGGGAAAAGTGCTACATTCTGGCATTTTATTTCGAAGGGCAGCACGGAGGAAGATCGTATTCCGGACTTTAGGCGTTGTGAAAGGATCAGGTGGCCCAGGGCTATTATTGACGAGTTCCCTCCCGATATGGGAAAAAGCGACAAAATAGTGTGGTGGAAGGAAGATCGCCATACATCCAAAGGCACATCTACCAGGATACTTCTGGCTCTCCCTGATTTCAGCTACGTATTCATCCTAGATGAAAGAGACACGTATGTTCTTCCATGGACAGCCTACCACGTGGAATGGGACTTCCAGCGCAGAAAAATGCAATCCAGATACCAAGCCTATTGGCGATAAAAAACTGGAAGCAATACCTGTTGGTGATGCTTCCTTTTCTCCTTCGACATTGCTCTAGGGCTTGTAGACCCTAGTATGGTCGATGAGCTGATTACAGAACACTATTATTTTAATAGGGAGTCAAGATTTTTTTACACACCGCACATTTTATGACAAAAAAAGAGCTGACAATTGCCGTTAGAAAACCGGCAGGATTGCCGCTTGGTCCGCAGAAGAGAAATGGTGGAGTATCGCATAGGTATAAACAAAAAGACCTCCTCGTGTGCGCATCACTATCGAGTCAACGGATTAATAAGGCTAGGCGGGGGAGGTTTGTTACCCATAAGGTTTCATATGCCTTGCCTATTGCCAATCATTTTGTGCCATTTCCCCACGTCATGAGGATCATCCGAGGTATTGTTCTATTGCTCCTATCGCTCAATCTGATTCAGACAGGCCTACTTAACTTCAAAAGAGTCAAGCCCCCCCCTTGAAGACTACTTCCTTTTCTCGAATTGTCTGGCTTTGATTTCATGTTAGTTTCTAGAAATTGGAAGTGATGTAGATGATTTTGTATCACTAATGAATTAACATATTCATTTGATAATAAATAATCTATCCTCTAAAAAATCAGATAAATTTTAGAGTTCTTTTTTATTATTTTAGTACTTGATCAGATTTCAAAAAATGTTATATTCTCATTATGGACAACGAGATTTCTAAGATTGTTTCCCTTGCTCTGAATGAAAAAGCAAGAAAAGAATGGTTGCTTGAAACGCAAAAAAGTCAACAGGATAGAGAAATGGGTGAGATCTGTGATATTACCCCTTCTGGATACTGTGGCGGTGGAGATCGACCTGTAGGATTCTGTGGCGGAGATAGATAAATCTTCCTACATCTACATTAGTAATGCCTACGATTGATATATGGCAGGAGGTGCAACTTGATTGCAACCTTAGTTGTTCTTTTTGCTACAATAATTACCAAGCTTTTTGTCGATCTAAAGTTCGAGGTAGAAGACTGAGTTTGAAACAATCAGAGAGAATTTTCTGTAAACTAACTCAAATTGATTCTATTGGGAGAGTTACATATACAGGAGGTGAATTTTTTCTCCATCCTCATTGGATTGAATTGCTTGATTTAGGTAAAAGATATGCTAATGAATGCGTTATTGCAACCAATGGGACCTTGATTGACAAATCGATTTCAAGTTCTCTATCTCATAGGGAAATAGACTTAGTCCAAATTTCATTACATGGATCCTCTTCTGAAGTTCATGATAAAATTGTTGGTACTAATGGAGCCTATCTATCAGCCTTAGAGGGGTTGGCTTTTCTAAAAAAATACAATGTGCCAACTGGTATAACTTATGTCTATTCAAAACAACATGCTAGCGATTTTCGCGATCTAATTGAAATAGCACTAGTCCTTGGAGTTAAGTTTATTATCATAAATGAGGTAAGAAATTCATCAAATAAAACAACTAATGATTCTTTACTGAAAACAAAAACTCAATTTTTATCTTACTTGCAAGAAATCAATGAAATTCTTCAAGACTATAAAATAAATATTTTTGTCAGTTCTTGTTTTCCGAAAATAATTAAAGAATATTGGCCCTATGAAAAAATTACTCCTCTTATGTCTGTAAGAGGGGGGAAAAGAATTAATATAGATTGTTTAGGAAATTACCGTAAATGTCTGTCTTCTGAAAAGATAGCTGGCAATATATATGATAGTTCCTTGGAGGAAATTGCGCATTTCCTCAATAATCCTATAAAAAAAATGGATGAATGTGCATGTTCTTTTGAAGAGTATCTTTTCTCAAATGACTCTACTTTATCCAGACATAATTGGTTATAGCTTCTTCCATTTTAATTGTACTCCACTAAATGGTAAGAAACTTTCTAAATTATCTTTAATAATAATTCCTGGATATAAGCCTTCTTCAATCGTTTTTTCTACTGACACATTTTTGTTAGCAACAAATGAGCCGGTTGTAGTAACATCTATATGAAAATTTTTAATACCTATTTTTATATTGCTTGTTTTGTCAATGCACGTAAAACGATAATCAATTCCTAGTCCATAGACGACAAAAACATCTGCATCTATTAAATTGAATTCACATTCAAGTATCCCTTTCCAGGTTTTTGTTAATCCTCCTGCAATTTTATCTTCAGCCTCTAATAGAGTATCATTAATATCGTTATAAACTTTTTCTTTTCCTTCTAAAAAAATCTCCACTTTAGATTTATTTCTATGATTTACCGGGAATTTAAATTTTATTATATGTTCTTTTTTTGTGATATTATGAACTTTTTGTTCATATGTCAAACGGGCACGAACTTTTCCGTTATTTAATAATTCTAAAAATTCAAATTTTATTTCTGTTTTTGGATAAATAAATTTTGTTACTTTTATTAACCTTAAAAGACAATTTCCAACTTCTTTAGGCAATTTTCTTTTCATTGGCCATAATAAATATTTTTCCGCCAATTCTGTGTAGAATCTTGCCACACAGATAATTGCTGTAGCTATGGTTATTCCATTGCAAATTTGAACTAAATCCATATCCTGTGTATATAGGACTAAGAAAAATAAATCAATAAAATAATCCATAGAAATTTCAGAAAATGAATATTATTCGCATTTTGTCTTTTTTAGATAATTCGTATCTTATTTATAATAAGCAAATAATATAATATTTGCTATTTTGGGTTTGATATCCTCTTTTGACTATGAAAGTCATTCACATCAGAAATTCTTCTCTCCATCAGGCACACTCTTTCCTGGCTTGAAAGCAGAACAAGCCCTTTCTTCCCTGGCGAAGCGACCCGCTTTTGAGAAAAAGACCTCTTATGGATAACTTTCTTGATTTCAGTCACAACAAGTAATTCTCCAAAAATCGGTTGATATATTATCAGTCTATGATATGTTGAAATTTACCGTGAAAGCTCTCATCTCTTCATTCATATTCTGCATAGTGTTGTCCATGGCATTGGTATCAGAAGCAACTCCTGCCTCAGATTTTTCATCTCCGGCGGCGGCTTCCTCCTTTCAGTCAGGAGGCAACATGCAAATATCTCCGAACGATCTGGAACGAGCCAGCGCTATTCTGAACGGTAAGGAAAGTATGATGCTGGCAGCCCGTTCATCCAGTTGTTCTACCCGGTGCTCGACAAGTTGCTCCACAAGCTGCTCAACCCGGTGTTCGACAAGTTGCTCTACCAGCTGTTCCACAAGTTGTTCGACGAGGTGTACCTCAACGCGTAGGAGCACTTCCTATCCTTCTCGTACATCATCTTATACCGAACCTTCTAAAACAGTAACTCCGGTCGCCCCTATATCCCAGAAGGAACCAGAAAGACCGAAGATCCAACCAGACCAACAACGGGAAATTTACTGGGAAGACGGATACTCTTGGAAAATCCATAATGCCACCTGTTCTCAATTCGCCAAAGGAAAAGGGTCTCCGACCACGGTTCCACTTGGAGAAGATTGCCCCAAATGTGGTGGCAAGAAGAAATCTCCCATGACGGATGGAACAGTTAAATTGGTAATTTCTCCTGCGGCGCAGACATCCTCATTATCCCCTAAACCATCCCCAGAAACAACTGTATCGCAAAAAGCTGTTTCTTACTGGGTGACTTATTCTTCAGGGAAAATTCACAATCAATCGTGCCGGTATTACCAATCTTCCAACGGATATCTGACAACTTCTCCTCAAGGAACAGATTGCAAAATTTGTGGTGGGAGAAACGGCAAATAATGATTGCCTGAATTTGGAGTAAGTCAGAAAAGCGTTTCACTATTCCCATTCTGTCATCATGCAGAAGAATCGTGTGAAACGCTTTATCTTGTTCTTTTCCCTCTGTTTTGTTGCGGGTAATGGCTTAGGCCATGCTCTTGTTTACACGGCAATTTTGGGGATAGTTCTATCCCTTCTAGTTCTTGAAAGCTACCCTGAGCGTCCCAAAAATTTGTTCAGCTGTATTGCCGTCCTGACGGCTATATCCTTGGAGCCTTCCCTGGGACATTCGGCAAGCCTTTTAGCTATACTTCTAATAGTTACAGGGCATCGTTCCTTGGCAGCCTCCTTTCTTTTCTCTCAACTTCCGACGCTAATCAGTCCATTTCTTCCTTGCCCTTCATGGGTTGTACTTTCCCCTTTCCTTGGCATTGGCCTAATGGTAGCAGCAACGATTTTCTTCCTCTTCTTTCCCAGATTTCTCCGTTGGGGATTCACAGGAATATGCATGATTTACGGAATCTTGTTGATATTCACAACTTGTTCCTCATGGAATCTTTCACCGGTCCCTGGAAGAAATGTTGCGCCTGGATATCAGATTGGGAGCGCCTTGGAAAAAATCACGGGCAAACCGGGGACGGGTGCAGGGCAGCTTGTATATAATAATACAGAGTATCAAAAAGTCACTCTGGCAGGGACTCTGTACCTAGATCATGATGCTTATACGGACTGGGACGATGGCAATTTCTACCAAGGCCGTCCTTGGAGTAGAAATCTCATCATGGCGGGAGAACCTTGGCGTATGGCCGTCCAAAGGGATGGTATCCTCATCTCCAACATTGGTTCTGCTCTCAAACAGGATTCCTACCATCCTCTCTATGGGCAAATGGACGGCTTTACCGTCGTCCCTTTGGCTCTCAATGAACAAGATAAATTGATTCTAGCGGATTCCGATTTCGTCGTAAATGGTATGGCTCCCTACCAATCTTCCCTGATCCGACGAATCACAGGAACAGACCCGGGATTTCTGGCTTTCCATATCATCTGTTCTTTAATCCTCTTTATCTTGCCATGGTATGTTTGCCCCTGGCTGCCCTTATTTCCAATACTGACTTACTTGTGTGCGGTTTGGTGGCCAATCCAAGGTGAAATTCGTTATATTGGTAATCATCACTACTGGCCCCACACTGAATTGGGTGAGGGCATCGTTCGTCATCTTCAGGATTGTGGCATGAATGTGATCTTTGGATCAGTAGGGACAAAACTACTCGTTGTAGGTTCAGATTACACTGCGTCCTGGAAGAATGAAAAAATCATCATCCTAGAACCGGGGGCCAAAGTGAAAATCAAGGGAACAATCTATGAAGCTCAGGATGTTCCTATGGGTGAGTGGGATGGAATTCTGGATGCCCGGTCTATTCTGAAAAATGGAGAAAAACAACCTTCCCCCATCATAAAACTTGAGCAGGTTACCATAATAGCAACCGGTTCTCCAACAACATTGGAAACCCAATATTTTCGTTCTCTCTTATGAATACCATGCGCTTGCTCACTTTGGTAGGTCTCGTCTTCTGCATGTTCAATGCCCTCATCTGTTCCTATTCGGCAGGGATTGTTTGCATGGTCGTTCTTATTGCAAGTACGCTGGCGTATCGCCCCACTATATCTTGGAAGATTCTGCTGCACACGGGGATCATCTTGGGCACAATAGCGTTGCTCATGGCAGGATTGCCTCACGGCCCTTGGGTCTATTGGAGTATTCCCACAGCCATCTGCTTGTTGGCAGCTCTATTGATTCGCTTGGCGGAGAAATATCCCCAAGAACGCCTGCTGGGAATCATTCTTCTTTTTGGTGCGGGATGGTGTTTAATGCATTCTTCTCTTCCCTCACTCCTGTTACAACAGACGCAGAGTCGGTCTCTTGCTTATTTGGAAAGAGGGCATTGGGGGATATCCCAGTCGCATGACAACTCACTTGTCATTCGCAGTCAGTACTCCTACGATATGGTAAAAAAGATCATTGGGAGTCGGGATATTCCCAATCTATCCAGGTTGGAGGCCTATACGGATTTGTGGATGATTACTCCAACTCAGCCGTTCTCCTCACAAGAAATAGAAAAAATACGAAAATGGGTTCTCAAGGGAGGCCGCTTGGTTGTAATCACGGACCATACAGATCTATTTGGTCATGCCTCTGTGCTCAATCCTCTTTTAGAATCCATGGGACTCCGTATTCAAAAGGACTGCATCCTTGATTCGACAGGGGACGGTGGCACTTATCAAAATCTCTTCCAAAAATTTAAAGGACTCAGTGCTAACAGTTTTTCTGGACGGGGAGAAACGTGGTTGGTTGAAAATGGATATTCGGAACGTACTGACTACAGCAAAAATTCCTTCTTTTCAGATAACCAAATATCAGATGAAGAAATACCTGGTATCTATCCTATTGGCCTCACTTCTCCTTTTGGTTTAGGAAACATCGTCCTTTTTGGAGATAGCACTCTGTTTGCCAATTTTGCACTGTCTCGTCCCTCTGCTCAACACCTCTTGCAAAAAGTAGCAGATGCTGGGCCTCCGTTACCATTTCACACAGGCACAGCTATGATGCTTCTCCTGTTTTGGAGTGTTTCCAGAAAACGGAAGATAAAAATCCTGGCAGGCATGATCTCTTTTCTCTTGTTGATTGCCATGGTAATACAACTTTGTAGACCGGCTTATAAGCTTTCTTATGCCTTTTCCCCCATCCTGAACGTATGGGGTGATTGGTCGTTAGCTGAAAACGACCACGCCAAGTATTCGACTCTCTTTGCAACAGCTTTTTCCAAATCTCCCATGTTCCCCGTATGGAAAGAAACATCTCGGAATTCCAATCGCATCGTATTTTCCAATGGATATACACTGGAAAATTCAGTTTCTAAGGAATGGTTGCCGGACCCATCTTGGGAAAAACGCTTGAATATGAACCCCTCCCTCAGCATGGAACAATTTATGACAGCATTGAACCACGATTCATGGCTGTCGTCTTTCTGGTTTGATGATGGAGTGGGCCTCTTGAAAAACAAAGCCTACGAACAATTTTGGAAACAGGTTGCACAAGTTGAATCAAAAAAGGAGAATTTAAAACTATCCTTGATGAAACAAGTCAAAGGAACCTTGAATTTTAATGGAATCACAGTTCCTGTGACGGTAAAGCTGTTTCATATTCAAGGACATCATCCATGGGTGATTCTTGGCGATTGGATCATAGGTAAGGAAATATCATCAGGAATGATACTCATTCGTTCCAACTGGCAGCATCCTTCCTGGGGTGACAAAGATGCAGTTTTTCAATACATCCCTTAAAATCAATTACCTCCTCCTAAACGAAAATTCTCTCCCTTCGCCTTTTCTGGGGAAATCGTGGCATCTGTTTCCTTCTTCCTTCCTAATCTTTTCTTGATTGGAAAATTATTTATTTTGAATCTTGACACAAGGGATTTGAAGATTGATTGTGTAGAGTGACAGGAAGGTTTTTATTCCTGCTTTTCTGTCCTGTGTGTGCTTAAACCATTCATTTTGCGTCCTGCCATGAATACGCCTGTTTCAGATTCCGCCTCTCCGGCCACCAATCCGGAAAACGCCACCCCCGCCTCCCGTCTGCCCGGGGCGGCCCCCTCGCTCTCCAGCAGCGCTGCTCCGGTTTCCAGTTCCTCTGCTCTCCCCTCGTCTTCGGCAAGCTCCAGCGCCCCCTCCTCGTCGGCAAGCTCAAGTTCTCCCTCATCTTCGTCAAGCCCTCCCACGTCCTCATCGAGCAGCAGTGTGCCCTCCTCTTCGTCAAGTTCCAGCGTACCATCCTCCTCATCGAGCAGTAGCGTACCATCCTCTTCGTCGAGTTCCAGCGTTCCTTCTTCTTCCTCCAGCAGCTCCTCTTCGGAGCCTTCTTCCAGTTCGTCTTCCGAGTCATCCTCCAGCTCCAGCAGCGCTTCCCCCACCCAGGAAGACACTCCATGCCAGCCCTGCAACGACCCATGCAATGAAAGCTGCGCCAACGGGGACGGGGACTATGCCGGGCGCATCGGCTTTGGCGGCACGCCGGATGGCGGCATGTGCGAAGGGGCCGTC
>OGPT01003336.1_pt1 | contig 11670 bp, 10 predicted proteins | sample 1552951 | NCBI WGS metagenome assembly OGPT01 (sample SAMEA2580224, study PRJEB22360) | human gut metagenome | biome: human gut; feature: human-associated habitat; material: faeces | place: Denmark | collected 2008/2010
GATCCGATCGATCAAAAGCCGCGCACTCGGAAAATTGAAGCAGGCATGGGAATGCAGAAATGAGGGAAAATTATGACGGAAATAGAAAAGAATTTAAAGAAAATGGCGGATGAAATACCTGTTCCGGAGAAACTTTCACCGGATCAAATAGAAAAAAAATTAAAAAACAATAGAAAAAAACCTCACAGATATGTACGAGGCGTATGTGCGGCGGCAGCAGCGGTAATTGTAGTCGGAGCGGGCATTATGATGTGGCAGAATCAGCAGAATCCGAAAACGATACTGTTACCAATAAAAAAAGAACAAACGGAAAACAGTGCAGACCAACAGGTGAAAATAGCCGAAGAACATAAGACTTACGAAGAAATCCGCAAATCCATCGATGATTACCTTACGGAAAAAGAGGAAATTACTGTGCTGGATGGTGATATGGCATATTCGTCTACTACAGAAGAATATTCGTCTGCTACAGAAGATACAAGTCAGGCGAAGACAAGCGGAAATAGTGTAAATGACTATACGAAAACAAACATACAGGTAGAAGGTATTGATGAAGCTGATATGGTAAAAACAGATGGAAAATATATTTATTCATATTATCGGGATGCGGTATCCAGTACCATTTCTATTGTGAAGGCAGAAGGAAAAGACAGTGCGCAGATCGGTAAAATAGTTCTTGCGGATGTACAAGTGCAGGCCTTGTATGTGCAGGACAGATGGCTTGTTGTATTGGCAGAGGATGAAAACACATCGTCAGATAATGCAAACGTTCAGACGCGCATTTATCTGTATGATGTCAGTAATCCGGAAAAACCGATCTGCCGTAGTAAGAACAGTCAGTCCGGGTATTATAGTGATTCGCGTTTGACGGGAAATATATTGTACACGATTTCTGTGAAGCAGGTGTACGAAGCAGAAAAAAAGACGGACAAAAAAGAATATATCCCGGAAGTGGGAGGTGAACTTCTTCCGGAAGACAGTTTGTACTGCCCGAATCCCGGTATGTCCGCAGAATATCTGGTATTTCAAAGTATAGACCTTTCTCAAAGCGGGAAAACGATTGACAGCATGGCGGTACTTGGGGCAGAAGGAACGTATTATATGAGTGAAAAAAATATCTATGTTGCGACAGAGACAGATGCTTGGAGGAAAACAAAAATCAGCCGGTATTCGTATGAAAAAGGAACGATAAAATACGCTTGTGAAAAAGTCATCAATGGCACGATATTAAATCAGTTTTCGATGGATGAATACGAGGGGAATCTTCGTTTTGCTGCTACGACATATGACGACAACGGCAAAACCACGAATGGGCTCTACATCGTAGATTCGTCATTTAAAACCATTGGAAGTGTGAGCCGGCTGGCTCCCGGCGAGCGGATTTATTCGGCACGCTTTATGGGAGAGAGTGTGTATTTTGTGACATACCGGGAAACCGATCCACTGTTTTTGGTGGACGTCAGTGACCCTGCAAACCCTGTCGTAAAAGACAAATTAAAGATACCGGGATTTTCCGATTATCTGCATCCGTTTGGAGAAAATATGCTGCTGGGAATCGGAAGCATACAGGATAAAGAGGGAAATTCGTATGTGAAACTTTCCATGTTTGACATTTCGAATCCGGAAAAAGTAAAAGAAATACATAGTAAAAAATTGGGAAAAAACACGGTGCAGAATATGGGAAGTGACCACAAAGGAATTGTGGTGGATGCAGAGAGAAACCGGATTGCATTTGGTGTCGAAAACTATGATGATACGACGGATTCGTTTTATGAGATTTTTTCCTATGATAAGCAAAAAGGATTTCAGAACATTGCCAAACTTTCGTTAGAAGAATCTTACAGCACGGAATCCAGAGGTCTGTATATCGGAGATTATTTTTATCTCTGCAAAACTTCTTCCGGTATTTATGTTTACGAAACAAAAAAATATAAAAAAATTCGTTCGATTGCCTATTAATATATCCATTATTTCTTCCGATACATATTGTGACACAGAAGAAATTTAGGTTTAGGTGGTGAAAATTATGAGAGTCGATGCTTATATGCAGGTAAGTCAGCTTTATAAGACAAACAAGCCAAAAGGGACAGCAAAAAAAACCACAGCCACAGCGACAGATTCTTTAGAAATTTCGGAATTTGGTAAAGATTACCAGATTGCGAAGAAGGCAGTAGCGGAATCACCGGATGTTCGTGCGGACAAAGTAAAAGATATTATGGAACGCATGAAAGCCGGAACATACAATGTTTCGATTGAGGACGTTGCAGCGAAGATGGCAGATCGCATACTCGGATAATAAATCTTTTTATTACGCGGGGATAAGTGACAGGAGGATGTTTTTTGGCAAGTTTAATGGAAGAGCTGATTGATACACTGGACAAGGAAGACCGGTTGTACACAGACTTAATTCCAATTCAGGAAGAAAAGATCCGGGCAGTCATTGCCAACGATCTTGACTCCCTCGCAGGATTGCAGGGGCAGGAACAGGTTCTTGTTGACCAGGTAGGAAATCTGGAAAACAAGAGGCAGCAGGTGACAGCAGACATTGCGACCGTTTTGGGAATGAAGCCGGATGAGATGAATCTGGAAAAATTGGTAAAAAAGTTAGGCAATCAGCCGAAGGAAAAAGAAGCATTAGAAAAGCTGCATGACCGTCTCAAACGGACGATGGGACGCCTGCAGGAACTCAATCTTCAAAACAAGCAGCTTCTGACAGAAGCGCTGGAGATGGTTGAATTTAATATGAATGTGATAAGAAGTACACGGATGTCTTCAGGAAGCAGCAATTATTCAAGCAATGCCGCACAGGTCGATATAGGCGATTACGGTGCCGGTATGTTTGATGCGAAGCAATAGAAGAAGCGGGCGGATCCGGCTCGTGGACATCGTGTACTTCTATTGTGTTATAGAATAAGTTGAGGAAAACGTTATGGGAAATTTATTTGCAAGTTTTAATACAGGAGTTTCGGGACTGCATTCCGCGCAGTCATCCCTTTATACGACCGCACATAACCTTGCGAATGCGACGACAGAAGGGTATTCGAGACAACAGGTTATCGTTACCGATGCCTTTTATTCGACCAGATACGGAGCTTATGCAAACCGGCTTCAGATCGGAAAAGGTACCGATATCGCGGAGATCCGTCAGGTGAGAAATACCTTTTTGGATGCACAGTATCGTGTGCAGGCGGGACGGCAGAGCTTTTATGAGGCACAGTATAAAGCCGTACAGGAAATTGAAGATTTGTTTGGAGAGATGGAAGGCGAAGAATTTATCACTTCCGTTACCGATTTGTGGAGTGCCGTTTCCAATCTGGCGCAGGAGCCGAATAACATTGTGCTCCGTTCCGAACTGGTATCGACCGCTTCCAAGTTTACCGAGCGTGCCAATGCACTTCGGGATCAGCTGGTTGAATATCAGACCAATATGAATCAGGAAGTAAAAAATCAGGTTGACCAGATCAATGACATCGTAGACCAGATCCGCCAGTACAATGAATTGATTCAGAAATACGAGGCAACCGGCGAGTCGGCGAACGATTACAGAGATTCCAGAAATCTTCTGTTAGATCAATTAAGTACCTATGTCAACGTGGAAAGCTATGAGGAAGTCGATGGAACCGTAAGCATTTACGCAGAGGGTCAGTTCTTGCTGGAGTCCAATGTTCAGCACCGCCTCACAACGGCAAACGAAAGTGAGAGTTCCAAATTGTTGAAACCGGTCTGGGAGATGGGCGGCGATTTCTTCCTCCGTGGAGAATTGTCTTATTCCAGCGAAAATGACACCGATACCGGTTCCCTTCGTGGACTTTTGGTGGCAAGAGGAAAATCCAAGACAACCTATCTGGATATTCCACAGAAACCCGATGAATCCGATTATTTGGATGCAGATGGTAACTTGGACAGCAAAGCCTATTTCAATGCGACCGAAGAATATAATCGAAAAGTAGAAGAATATAACGAAAATGTACAGCCATCGATCGTCATGACGATTGAGGCAGAATTTGACCAGTTGATTCACGGAATTGCGACCATGGTAAATGATACCCTGTGTCCGAATAAAGAACTTACACTGGCAGATGGAACGACCATCACTGTGCTGGATACAGACAAGGCACCGATCGGCGACGATGCCGATAAAACGATAGGAGCGGAACTTTTCGTGCGAAGAGAGACCAGCCGCTATACGGAAAAAACCGTGACAGTTCTTGATGATGACGGAAAACCGAAACCAGTTACTGTATACCAGTACAATGAGGAAGATCCGAATGACCATTATTCTTTATATACAACCGATCAGCTGGAGGTAAATCCGGAACTTTTACGTGATCCGTCGAAACTTCCGCTTAGTGCCAATGCTTCTTCCGGACATGTGGACGGTTATACCCTCGACCTTTGTCAGGATCTGCTGGCAAAATGGCAGGGGAAATTTGGTACGATGGATCCGAATTCCATGACAACATACAATTTCTGTGATTATTACGGAGCCATGGTAGGGCAGTTTTCTACCCTGGGAAATGTATGGAAAGGGATTATTGACAACCAGAAAACGACAGTACATTCGGTGGAATCTGCCAGACAAAATGAGATGGGTGTCTCGACAGATGAAGAATTAGCAGATTTGATAAAATACCAGCAGTGTTATAATGCCTCTTCGCGTTATATCACGGTAGTGGATGAAATGATAGAACACTTGCTCACGCGTCTGTAGACGGTGACAAGAAAGGAGGACCAATATGGGAGCGACTTTTCAGGGGCTTGATATCGCAAAATCCGGAATGATGGCATACAATGCGTCGATGCAGACGGCGGCTCATAATCTGGCAAATGTAGGAACCAAAGGCTATTCCCGTCAGGTTGTTAAGACGGCGGCTCAGACAAGACACGTCAGTTCCATCAAAGTAGAGGGATCCGGAGTTTATGTACAAGGCATCGTAAGAGAGCACAATGATTATTATGATGTAAAATATTGTAAAGCAAATGCAACCTATTATAAATATAACACGCACAGTTATTTTCTCAATGATGTGCAGAAAGTCCTTTATGCAAAGGACGAAAAACAGGCAGGCATCACAACCTCGTTTGATGAATTCTGTAAACGATTGACAGGAACTTCCACCGATGCGGGAAGTGAGACACGCCGAAAAGAAATCGTCTCTTATGCAGAAACATTTTCCGGTTTTGTACAGGAGACAGCGACAAATCTGAAATCCTTGCAGGAAGAAGCAAATGAGAAAATCAAGACGACGGTAGAGCAGATCAATGCGATCGCCGAAAAGATTGCCTCACTCACAAAACAGATCAATACATTGGAAGCGTATCGTAATCCGGCACATGATCTGAGAGACCAGCGAAATGTTCTGATTGATCAATTGTCAGAATATTGCAATGTGGAAGTGAAAGAAAAAGAGCCGGCAGATGGTGTCGGCTTGAACCAGTACTATGTATATGTTGACGGTGCGATTCTTGTGGATACGCAGGAAGTCAATAAAATGCAAGTGACCGAACTGGATACGACAAAGAGTATCAATGATATCAGTGGTCTGTATCAGGTATCGTGGACCGACGGAACCCCGTTTTATCCGTATAGTGCGACACTGGGTGGTGAATTGCAGGCACTTTTCCAGGTGCGTGACGGTAACAACGCTACCACGTTAAAGGGAAAAGGCGACACGCTTACCAACAATGCGGACGGAAACCTTGTCCTTACAATGAAAAATGCAAATATTAATAATGTGAACCTTCTTAATATCCCGGCACAGGATGGAGAGTTGACAATCAATAATTTCACGTATGCCTACGATCATTTCGATGTGAAGGTGGAAGACGATGGTTCCTTTACGTATCAGTTTACATTGAAAAATAATATCAGTGCCAAACAGGCGACGATTTTAAATAATGCAGTCACAAGCGGCTATGAAGTGACCGTAGGAGACAGTGTGGATTACAAGGGAATCCCATATTATATGGCGCAGCTCAATGAATTTGTCCGTACGTATTCGCAGGAATTTAATGATGTGCATAAGAGCGGTTACGACGACTATGGCAATGCCGGCATTGATTTCTTCAATGCAACGGTGGCGGCAACCGGAGATAATTATATTTTCACCAGCAAAGTGGATGGAAAGGACCGCAGTTTTTCCTCTCTGGCTACACCGGATGCCAATGGAAGCTACACCGGAAGTTATTACTATATGACAGCGATGAACTTCTGCGTCAGTGATGCGGTTTCCCGCGACCCACGGCTTCTTGCGTGCAATGAGAAATCACTTCCGGGAAAATCCGAAAACCTGAATCTGAAAAAATTATCCGATTTGAAAGACGATTCCAAAATGTTCCTGCATGGAGCTCCGGATTCGTTCCTGCAGTCGTTGACAGCAGATGTCGGAGTGGATGGACAAAAAGCCACATCACTTGAAAAAAGCCAGAAAAACATTCGCGATGCTGTGGATGTTCAGAGACAATCCGTCTCCGGAGTCGATGAGGATGAAGAAACCGAAGGATTGCTGACTTACCAGCAGATGCTCTTTAATCAATATAAAGTGCTTTCTGTAATGAACGAAGTACTTGATAAATTGATCAATCAGACAGCAGTCTAGGAAGGAAGTGACAACATATGCGCATTACCAATAACATGATGCGAAGCAATGCGATGCTTCACATACAAAAAAATAAAGAGACGTCGAACGACTATTTCCAACAATATGCGTCTCAGAAAAAAATACAGAAACCTTCAGACAATCCAACGATTGCCGTACGTGCTCTGAAATACCGTACGACACTTGTAGAAATAGAGCAGTATCTTTCCAACTGCGATGAAGCGGAAAACTGGATGGACGCGACGGAGGAACCGTTGAAAAAAGCAGACAGTATCCTGGACACGATGATTGATTACGTCACACAGGCAGCGAATGGTACCAATAACGATAAGAATCGTGCTACGATCGCGGCACAGTTGAAACAGTACTGCGAGTTTATTTATGAGCAGAATGCGAATATGGATTATGCCGGACGTTATCTTTTTACCGGTTACCGCACCGATGTACCGCTCCTTTTTGAAGAGGACAGTGCCAATGTGACTTACACGATGACCGAAGAGTTAAAGGTCAACAACATTCAGCGGTATAATTATGTATATGGACAGCCGGAATACGATGACAGCAAGAGTGCTTCCGATTACGCCAACGAGGCTTCTGAATATCTTGAGACACACCGCATTCAGCTTTCTTACGATAACTGCGACGAACGCGATGTGACAGTGACATATACAGATGCATCCGGAAAATCACAGACAATCACTGCAGTGACAAAAAGCATCGCAGATAATAAGACGTTTAATGAACAGTATCATCCGGCAGATGATGAAATATATTTTGTGCCGGAGACAGGAGAACTTGTATTTGGCGATGGTGTGTATGATTCCATCCGTGCCGGTTCGGATCTGGAAGTACAGTATTCGAAAACCAATTTTGAGAAAAATGATATCCGTCCGGAACATTATTTCGAATCTACAGCTGTAGACAATGTAACCGGAGAAACGAAAAAATATTTCAATATCAAAGAACAGAAAATCAATTATCAGATTAATTTCAGTCAGACCATCACGGTCAACACGCTTGGATGCAATGCGTTTGATACTTCTATCGGGCGTGCGGTAGATGACATTTATAATGTGATCAATAATCTGGATGTCATGGACCAGACCCTGGCATCTATTCAAAAGCGAATTGACGACTGTGATCCAAACGATGCCGAAAAACTTGCTACATTACAGGAATTGTACGATCGCACCGAGACAGAAATCTCGCTGCAGAACACGGTACTGACCAATGCGTATACCCATTCGATCACGGTATTCCAGAATGCCAAAGATACGTTAAATGTGGCATTGGCAGAGCATGGTTCCCGATATAACCGCTTGAAAATGACATCAAGCAAGCTGGAGGTATTACAGACTGATACGAAAGAGTCGAAATCAGAAAACGAAGATGCAGATCTGGAGGAAGCTTATGTCAATTATACACAGGCAGATCTGCTATATCAGGCATCCTTGCAGGCAACGGCAAAAATTTTGGGAACCTCTCTTTTGAATTTTATCTGATAGCAGAATGGAGGAAAAGATATGTTAGTAAAAACAAAATATTTTGGGGAAATCAATCTTTCGGAAGACAAGATCATCACGATGGAGCGAGGGATGTTTGGTTTCGAAGAATATAAGAAATATACCATCCTTTATGATAGCGAAAAGGAAGGAAGACCAAATGTTTCCTGGTTCCAGAGTGTAGAGGAACCGGGCCTGGCATTTCCGGTTATCAATCCGCTGGTAGTAAAAGAAGATTATAACCCGGTTGTAGAAGATGAACTTTTGAAGGGGGTTGGTGAGATCACAGAGGAAAATATTGTAATCCTTCTGCTACTTACCGTTCCGCAGGATGCGACACAGATGACTGCAAACCTGAAAGCACCGATCATTATCAATGCCGATACGAGAAAGGGAGCACAGGTTGTCGTAGAAAATGAAGAATACGAGATCAAATACAAGATTTACGATATTCTGAAAGGAAAAAAGGAGGCGTAAACGATGTTAGCACTGGCAAGAAAAGTAAACGAATCCATCGTGATCAATGACGATGTGGAAGTGACGGTTTTGGAAATCAAGGGTGACCAGGTTAAGATCGGTATCAATGCGCCAAAATCTGTCCCGATTTATCGAAAAGAATTATATGTCCAGATTCAGAAAGCCAATGAAGAGGCTATGAATTCGGCAGATCCAACTGCTTTGAATGAGTTATTCAAATAAGGTTAACTTTTCTAATGATTTTGCCGATATGTTCTTTAAGAAACGATGAATTTTGCATTAAGATACACATGGAGGTGTTTGAAAATGGAAATTGAAGCAATATCAAATGTAAATGCAAATTATGGTACCACAGAGGCTGTGCGTACGACACCAAAGACAACAACCGGGGGAAATGTGAATATTGAGTCACCGAATCCGACACTGGATGTACCACAGGTTCAGTCAGCAAATGCAAAGGGAAATGCTGGGCAGCAGGGAGGCAATAGCCAGCAGCAGAAAGAACATGCGGCAAGTGAAGCATCGATTAATGATGCGGTATCGAAAGCGAATCTTAAGATGGAACATACAAGATGTGAATATTCTTATCATAAAGAGACAAACCGTGTGTCTATTAAAGTATTGAATGCCGACACAGATGAAGTGATCCGTGAGATCCCACCGGAAAAATCATTGGATATGTTGCAGAAGATGTGGGAAATGGCAGGAATCCTCGTAGACGAGAAGAGGTAAGGAGGAGATAGTATGGCAATTCGAATGAGTGGTCTGTCCTCAGGACTTGATACCGAAGCGATTGTAGGCGCCCTGATGTCAGCACAGAGTTTGAAAAAGACCAAGTTGACACAGGCAAAGACAAAACTAGAGTGGACACAGACCAAATGGAAGGAATTAAACACCAAATTATATAAGTTATACACAGAGCAGGTTTCCAAACTGCAGTTACAGACATCGTATATGACGAAAAAAGCGACGATCTCGGATGAGACGAAAGCGAAGATTACTGCGTCTGCAAAAGCAGTAAACGGAAGTTATACGATGGAAGTAAATAATATTGCGACAGCACAGTACCTTACGGGAAGCAAGATTAGTGCCAGCAGTGGTAGTACGAAGATGGTAGATTTGGACTCTTCGCTGTTAAACAAAGAAATAGAAGTTAAAGTGGGCGGTAAAACGACCAAATTTACGATTACGGAAGATACAACAATTGACAACTTTACAAGTGAGTTGAAAAAGGCGGGTTTGAACGCAAGTTTTGATACTGCGCAGAAACGTTTATTTATCAGCAGTAAAGATAGTGGTCTTGCTAATGCATTCTCGATTACTACTTCCGGAGTAAGTGATGCAGAAGTGACAGCAAGAAAGAATCTGCGGGACGCTGTTGGCTATGATAGTATGACGACAGCAAATAAAAAGATTGTAGATGATGCGATGAAAAAACTGGAGACATCCGGTGTTGATACGACAGAATATCAGGAAGCATTGGATGCGATTGCCGGAACAGTATTGAGCACTCGGACGGCAAAGGCAGAGGCAGCAGCATCTACTTATGTGAAAGCCAAACTGTATAGTGAAAATTATGCTTCTTATGAAGAAAAAGCAAAAGACAGTCTGAAATCTACTTACTTCACAGAAGATGGAGAAGTAAAAGATGAATTAAAGACCAAGTATGCGGCTGAATTTGACGCGTATACACAGGAAGATAAAGAAAAACTTGGTGTCGCAGATATGACACAGGAAGAATATATCGTTTGGCGAGCTAATCAGTTATACGATCAAGAAGTTGCCAAACAAGCAGACACTGACACGACAAGTTTTGTAAATAAACAGATCAGTTCTGATGAAGAGACAAAACTTGCAGTAAAAGAGGCTGCTTATGCCGGAAAGACAGAAGATGAGATTCGAGCTTTGGACAGCAGAGCATTGACGAAATATTATGGATCTGGCAATGATGCCGACTCACTTAATATTTCTGCGATTGAAGGCACTTCAACATTTAGTTCGGATAGTATTAAAAGTGATATTTCAGGGGTTGTGAGGGATTATGCGTCAGTTACTGATCGTACATATGCTTTGAATGGTTCTGCCTTGGCAGGCATTGGATTGGCAGATATTAAAGTTGATGATGCCGGCAATGTAACAGTAAATGGAAATGCAGATGGAAGTCTTCCGGATGATATGGGCTTGGTAAAGGCATCCGACAGTGAGATTCTTCTGAATGGGGCAAAGATGACATCGTCATCTTCTACCGTTTCGGTAAATGGATTGAGTATTGAGTTGACTGGACTTACAAAAGCCGGAGAACCGATTACATTCTCTGTATCCAGTGACACGGATGCGGTGTATAACACGATTAAGAAGTTTTTTACTGAGTACAATTCTCTCATGAAAGAAATGAATGAGTTGTACAATGCGGATACTGCAAAAGGATATGAGCCATTGACAAGTGAGCAGAAGAAAGATATGTCAGACGATGATATCAAATTGTGGGAAGATAAGATTAAAGATTCTTTACTTCGCGGAGATAGTTCATTGGGATCGGTTCGGAGTGCGATGCGAAATACCATGATGAGTCAGGTAACCTACAATGGAAAAACCTATTCATTGGCAAGTTTTGGAATCTGTACATCTACAGATTATACAGAAGGCGGCTTGTATCATATCTATGGTGACAGTGACGACTCGGTATATGCTGACAAAGAGGATAAACTGAAGAAGGCGTTGGAGGAAGATCCGGATGCTGTAGTAAATGTACTTTCTGACATTTTTGGGAAACTTCGTAATACGATGAGTGACAAGATGGCGGGAAGCAAAGTCAGCAGTTCACAGACGTTTTATAGCGATATCAAGATGAAAGATGATATCAAGAACTATGAAAAACAGATTAAAGAATGGGAAACAAAATTGGCTGATATGGAAGATTCTTACTATAGTAAGTTTACAAAAATGGAAACTGCACTTGCAAAACTTCAATCTCAGCAAAACTCTTTATCTGGTTTGTTTGGAAATTAAGTAAAACAGAAGAATAAAAATTGGTGCAAGAGTATAAAGAATTTTCTTTATACTCTTGCGCTGAATCATCAGAACGGGAGGAG
>OGPT01003339.1_pt1 | contig 11665 bp, 10 predicted proteins | sample 1552951 | NCBI WGS metagenome assembly OGPT01 (sample SAMEA2580224, study PRJEB22360) | human gut metagenome | biome: human gut; feature: human-associated habitat; material: faeces | place: Denmark | collected 2008/2010
ATACGATTTAATCGTATAAAGCTGTGCACCTGTTTTCATAATAAATCTCCTTTTTATTTTTATATTTTTCTAGAAAACGATTCATATCTACATTTTCATTATCATCAAAAAAGTGACTTCTCGTTTTACTTTCTCCTAAATGTTTACTAATATCAGGCGCAATAGAACCTAATAATAACATATTTTCATCTTTAATTTTTAGAGTTTCATTTATTTTTTTTGCTACACACATATGAATAACAGAACTTGCCATATGAATTCCTCCTTATTGTATTACAAATATATTATAAGCTTTTTTTAAAGAAAAATAAAGAAACATAGTAAAATTAATTATTTTGTTTCTTCTTTATTATTTTCATTTAAACTTGCTTAGAACTAGCTTCTTATTTAATGTATCAACACTATAATCATTTTGCTCTTTCATAAAGGTCATAATTTCATCAATGATTTTATCAATCTCCTGATTTAATGGGTTAATTGTTCTCATATAATCAGTTATAGTTTTTATAATATTCCAATCAACATAAGTAAGTTCATCGTCATTTATAAACTTTACTAAGTCTAGTTCTAGAACTTCAGGTGTCAAAACAACATCTGGATATATAGTTATAATTTTTGCGTTTATTTTATCCCAATCGTTATGGAGTTTTTTATGTTCCAATTTTATTAATTCAGATATGTTTTTATCAGCTTTATGTTGTTCAGCAAAACGATTAAGTTTTCCTTCTATATCCAAATATTTATACATAAATAAGTCCGTTAATAAATGCCATAGATAACCAATATAAAAAGGATTTTGTTTTTCGCATTTGCCTAATGAATTCCAGTAACACATAATATCTGGATTACTACTCCAACCATAGTGCATTCCATTATTACTTAAATTATTTTCTTGTTGTTGAACTCTTGATTCAAAGTATGAAAACTCTGGCATCTTTGTTATTTTAATAGAATTGTATTTTATTCTTGCACCATCAAGACCATATAATTTTACATATTTTTTCAATAAATCTGGTATTTCAACGCCTAATACAAAACTTCTATCTTTTCTAACCTCTTTATTACTAACTGCTAAATGTACATAATATCCTGGCATAATTATCACTACCCTACTAATGTTTTTTCTTTTGTTTAATATACTAAACTATATATTTTTGTATGTCAATATGTAAATAAATGATTAAAAAATGTAAATTTCAACGACTTAGTAAAATTATAATCTTTTATCTTTCTAAATCTGTAACACTTTAAAATCTTCCATTTTTTTCATGATATATATTTTTTAAAATGTTACATAATACTAATGTAGTTGATTTTTAAAAGGAGTTGGTGTTATGAATTTTAAAAAGAAACTACTAATTCTCTCTTTGTTTTTGAGCACTTTATTTCCATCTATAGTATTTGCATATTCTAATAAAATTATACTTGGTGGTGAAAATGTTGGAATTAAAGTAAACTCAAAAAATGTTATGGTAGTAGGATTTTATAAAGTAGAAGATAAATATGTCGGCGAAGATGCAGGATTAGAAATTGGTGATGTGATTACTGAAGTAAATGGACATAAAGTATCTTCTATCGATGAAATGATTTCTATTATTGATGAAGAAAAAGAAAAAGGTATTGTTTCACTCTCATTTTTAAGAAATGATAAAAAGATGAATACAACATTAGAATTAGTGAAAGATACAAATGGAGTATATAAAACAGGATTATATGTAAAAGACCAGATTAATGGTATAGGTACTTTAACTTATATTGACCCTGATTCTAAAATTTTTGGTGCCTTAGGTCATGAAATTCAAGAAAGATCGTCACTTAAAAAAATTGAAGTAAAAGATGGCGTGATATTTAAATCTGAGGTAACTGGGATTAATCCTAGTGAAAAAGGTACTCCAGGCGCTAAAGAAGCTAAATTTTATACAGATGAAGTATATGGTTCTATTAAATCAAATGAAGAAAGTGGAATATTTGGTACTTATAATAGTGAACTACCAGATAATGACGTGATCGAGGTTGAGGAACCAGACAATGTTAAATTAGGTAGTGCCCAAATTCGTACAGTTATTAATGCATCTACTGTTAAAAATTATGATATTGAAATTATTAACATAGAAAAAAATGATACTACCAAAAATATTCTATTTAAAATTACAGATAAAGAACTATTAAATCTTACCGGTGGTGTAGTAGCTGGAATGAGTGGAAGCCCTATTATACAGAATAATAAAATTATTGGCGCTGTTACTCATGTAGTAGTGAATGATCCACAAAAAGGATATGGAATATTTATTACCACAATGTTAAAAGAGGGAGATAAACAGAGTAATTAATTTTACTCTGTTTCTTTATTTTCTTTCAAAACTCCAATTCCTAAATGAAAAACAGTACCATTTAAAAGTTCTTTTTTGACTATTTTTTGAAGATAAGTATCTTCTTGTAAAGTGTTATAATTGGCCATTTCATTTTTATGGTAAAGAAAGTTTAAAATATCAGAAATACAGTCTTCTTTCTTTTCTACTTGAAATAATTGATAAAACTGATAAATATTAGATTCTTGATTTAATAAAGAATGAATCTCATCACTTAGTAGCCAAGATTCACAGTAATATTTAAAGTTCTTTACTTTAAAATATTTTTCTAGTTCATCATAAGATTTTTTTAAAGATGATAAAACTTTTTCTTCCTCTAATTTACTACCACCTGGAATATGAATTTTAATAATAGCATCATTTACATATTCATATTGAAGTCTATCTATTTCTATTAATTTACCATTAATAAAATAAACACCCCATAATAATTGAGATACTCGAATACCAGAATAGCCTCTTTCATAAATATCTTTTAAAAGGCATTCTCTAACTCTAAATAGATGCTTATTTATTTGATAACTGTCAAAACCTAATTTTTTCATATTTTCTTGATGAACAGGAGCACCAAGTAATAATAAAAGATTAGTAGTAAAAGGATTAACTGAAATACCAAATAACTCATCTATAGTCTTCTTTTTCCATAATTTTCGTAAATTATCAAATGGACTTTTGTATAAAATACCATATAAATTAATAAATTTTTGATAAATTGTAGGATTTTTTACTAACTCATCATAACATAAATAACACTTTTCTAAATACGAATTATCTGTAATCTGATAAAAATTCAAACATTCTTTTATTTTTTCTCTCATAGTAATTCCTCACCTTCTTTTAAAGTTATATTTCCTAAATTATCAACTTTATAATTTTTTCCAAACATTACATTAGTTGATATAAATTGGTAAATAGAAGAACAAACTTGCCCTATTCCTGTACAAAAAGGTGTTGGTAGTAAAGACAAAATAAATCTAAACACACTGGCAATAGTTTTATTAACAGTAGTTTTCATACTGGAATATTCTAACTGTAAATAGCAAGTATGAATTCTATAAATAGGATATATCATAAAATTAACAAGTTCAAAAGCAAAGTAAATAAACACTAATTTCATATTTAAAGAATAATAATGATATAAAAAGATAAACATCAGAAATACACTTGATAATAAAATCATTAATAATTTATATGCGTTTTTAATATGTTCCTTATAATTAAATTTTTCTTGAGAAATATCAATATTTGCTACCGTTTGAATGGCATCAAAGGAATCCCATTGGCAATCAGTTATAAGTGCTACAAAGTTTAAAGCAGCCATATATTCTGTTCCAAAAGATGAAGCGTTAGAGATACCAAAGAAAAATATCAAGAAAAATAAGATATTATCAACTAGCTCTACTGAATTGTATCGTATATATTGACCAATATGAAATTCTAAATGAAATTTTTGATATTGTTTGCAAGTAACAAATAAAATATAAACAAATGTAATAAATAATGTTACCAACACAATACACCATTTATTTTTAAAAATAAGTGCTGAAATCATTAATACCAAAAAATTCAAACAGTTCATTTGTATACAGTATTTACTGGCTATTTTTTCTTTTCCTTCAAAGTATAATTTTTCTAATACCAATGCAAATATACTGTGTATATATAATAAAATAATAGAATATACTGTAAATTCTTTATAAATTTCATAATCAACATTCATAAAGGAAAGATAACTTTTTACATTTAAAAGAAAAAGTCCAAAAACAAAGAATCCAAATATAATTCCTAAAGTCATTCCTGATAAAGTTTCGTTTGAATTCTGATTTTTTTCTTTACAAATATTAGCACCTGTTCCAAATAATGATTTAATAAATGAATAAATAAACTGTAAGGGATAAGTTATAGAAAACACATTTACCAAATTTTTATCTACTAATATTCCTAAACCAAACCAACACAAAATTGGAATAAGAGAAAATATTATGGCATTTGTAGCAATAATTATTAATCTTTTCATAAAACACTTCCTGACTACTATATTTTTTATTTATTAGAATTTAATAATTACTTTAAAGATAATCACAATATCTTTATTTTATCTTTTGATGACCATATTCCATAATGAATGTCGCTTTCTATTTGTGCAATTTTTGATAATATGTATTATTCTTTATAAGGTCTGAGTGCTTTCCTCTGCCTACTATTTTTCCATGATCGATTACTAGAATATCATCAGCACTTTTCATAAGTTCTGGTTTATGAGTAATCATCAAAATAGTATGATCTTTTTTTAAATCTTTTAAGATTTCTATCACTTTTTTAGAAATATTAATATCCAGTGAAGAAGTAACTTCATCAAATAGTAACACTTCTGATTTAGAAAGCAAAGTTCTAGCAAAAGCTAAAAGCTGTTTCTCCCCTACTGAGATATTCTCTGCATTACTTATTAATTTTGTGTGATAATTATCTTTTAAACTCATAATAAAATCATGGATACCTACTCTTTTACAAGCTTCTATCTGATTGAATTTATTAGAATCAACTAAAGATAAATTTTCTCTAATACTCATATCAAATATAAATGGTTTTTGTGTCACAATCGATACATTACTAGCATAAACTTCTTTAGAATATTTATAAATATCTTCTTCATCTAATAAAATACTACCCTTATCAGCCTTATATAATCTTAATAATAATCTGAATATGGTAGATTTACCAGAACCACTCTTACCAACAATAGCAGTAAATGAATGTGGGGAAATCTCAAAGCTGACATTTTTTAAAATCAACTGATTCTCGTATGTAAAAAAGACATTTTTAAATTCTATTTTTCCTGATATTTCATCTGTTTGATTATCACCAAATGCTAACATATTTTTGTTTTTATAATTTAAAATATTATAAATTCTATTAATACAAACAAAGCGTGTTGACAAATTATCTAAACAATTATAAAAATAATGAAATCTTGATTCTATACTTTCATAATAGCCAATCACTAAAACTAAAATAGAAATGTCATATTTATCATGTAAAATAAAATAAATTAAAATAAAATAGATCAGTAATTTTCCAAACATTAATATACTAGGAACAAAAACATAAATATTATCGTTATATTTTCTTCTTAAGAAATAATTTTTTTTCCAATAATTTCTTTCTTTCTCTAAATAACAGCCTATATCTTCTTCCATATTAAACGATTTAATTTCCTTATTACCATCTAATACTTGTCCCATCAAATTGCTGATATGATCCTGATATTTTTTTTGAATAGTCCAGTAATAATTTTTCTTTTTTACATTTTTATCTAAAACATAAAGAGCAAGGCAATTTAAAAAGAAGGAAATTATTCCAATATAAATATTTGTTCTTATTAATATGAATAAAGTAATAATAACACCAATAAACTCAGTAATCGTATCAAATAATAAATCTGGTACTAAAATGACATCTCCAACATCATCGAATGCTGTATTAATAATATATGAAGTTGATATTTCTTTAGAAAAATCTTCATCATAAAAAGCAACTTTATTCATGATTCTTTCTTGAAGTTTATTATGTGTAAATATGGCATTATTTTTATAAGATACAAAATTATAGTGCTTGCATAATACATAAAATAAGCTACATATTAAAAAAATAATAACATACACACCTGCTATTTCATAATTACTAGCTGTTGCATATTCTACAATTTTCGCTGCCATAAAAGGAATTAGTAGAAAAGATAAACTTCTAAGTATTGCTGATAAAAACAAGTGAAATAAATATTTCTTGCTATTAGCTCCTAAAGAAAAATATTTTTTAATCATATCATAATATTTTTTAAACATTGTCAAACACCCCAATCTTGCTTGGTGATTTTCTAGACTGTAACATTTGGTAAATCTTATTTGTTTGTGTTAATTGTTTATGTGTACCAATATCGTTAATTTTGCCATGATCTAACACCACGATTTTATCAGCAGTTTTCATAAGTTCAGGTTTTTTAGTAATCATGATAATAGTATGGTCTTTTTTTAAATTATCAATTAGTTTAGGAACTAATTTAGCGGTATCTGGATCTAAGGAAGTAGTAATATCGTCAAATAGTAATACTTCTGCATCAGATAAAATAGTTCTAGCAATAGAAATCATTTGCTTTTGTCCACCTGATACATTACTGCCATTTTCTCTTAAAATCGTATTATAGCCATCAGGAAGCGTTTCAATAAAATCATGAATACCAGCTTTTTTGCACGCTTCTATTTGATGCTTAATGTTTTTATCTACAAAATCCAAATTTCTTCGAATACTCATATTAAATACAAAAGGTTTTTGATTGACAACAGAAACATTACTAGTATAAACCTCTTTAGAAAAATCATAAATATTAATATTATCTAGTAGTATTTTTCCTTTTGTAGGCTCGAATAATCTTAATAACAAATTAAACATCATGGTTTTACCACTACCTGCTTCTCCTACGATTGCTACCACTTCGTTATGATTAATTTTTAGATTAATATTGTGTAGTATTTCAGTATCTTTTATTTTTAGAGATACATTTTTAAATTCTATCATACCAAAAACATCATCTGTATCTACTGTTCCAAATAAGATTTCTTTAGAATTATAATTAAGAATAGTATTTATTCTATTAACAGCTGTATTTGTTTCCCTAATAGCAGAAGTAGATTCAATAAATGCATTGATATAGTTGATTAAAGATTCATAATAAGCAATCATTAATACTAATTTGCTAATATCTATTTTTCCTTGTATCATTAGAGTTAATAGTAACAAATATAAGAAAAAGTGAAATGTATAAGAAATTACTTTTACATCATTATCTCTTAAAGTAATGTATTTTCTCTTAAGAGTATAATTTTTATTAAACTGTTTTTGAATTACACTTAATTTTCTTTCTAATTTAGAAATCATACTAAATGTTTTAATTTCTTGTAATCCTGAAACAATTTGAGATAAAAAGGTACTATATTTATCATCTTGTACTACTACTTTATTATAGTAAAAATTAATTTTTCTATCAGCTTTATTTCTTACTATAATATAGATTATTGAAAACAATATAAAAATAATCGCAATATAAATATTATAAAAACCAACAATTACTAAAAGAGCTATAATTTGTATTAATCCTGTTATTAATTCGGAGATTCTATCATTCATATCTCCAATATCAATAATATCAGAATTAATAGAATTCATAAGTCTTCCTTTACTAATAGAACTAGTAAAATTATGATCAACAGTTACTAATTTATTTAAGACTTTAGTTGTTAACTGGTTATAGCAAAAATTCACATTAAAACCATATACTTTGTAGTTAATGTATAAAGAAATATCATATAAAATATAGGTAATAAATAAAGAAAATAAATAAAAATATGACATAATTTCATTTTTACTAGTAAGACTACTAATAATAAGAGAACCAAAAAAAGGAATCAAAAGTGAAAAACATTTATCAAAAAGTGCTGATACAATCACTATCACAACATACTTTATTTTAAGTTCCACTAATAAAAAATATTCTTTAATAAAATGATAATATTCTCTTAACATAATATACTCCTATTGTTTCTAATAAAATTATAACATAAAATAATAAAAAAGAAAAAAGTAAGCATAACTTACTTTAAAAATTATTCTTCGATACTAAATTCTTCCAACTTGCCATCTTTATTTAAAATGCTATTTAATTTTTCTTCAGCATTTTTTAGTTTATTATCACATAATTTAGCTAGTTTCATAGCTTCTGTAAACTTTTCAATCGCATCATCTAAAGGAATATTTCCACTTTCCAAATCTTTTACGATTTTTTCTAAGTTTTCTAAATTTTCCTCAAAAGTTTTTTCTTTTTCTTCTTTTGCCATAAAATCCTCCTATTTTTTCATAATTTCTTCTACTCTAGTAAGTAGTAATCCATCTTGCAGTTCAACTTCTAATGAATCATTTTTATTTACCTGTAAAGTACTAGTAATTACTTTATCATTCTTTTTCGTAATACTATACCCACGTTTAATAGTGAGAAGTGGATTTAAAATTTCTAATTTGTTTAACAGTGAAACATATTTATTTTGATTACGCTCTAATAAATGAGTAATAAAAAGTGGTAATTTTTCTACTTTACTAGTTAAACCATTCTCTTCATTTTGAATTCTATTTTTCATAACCAAACATAATTTTTCATATAAAGTATCGAATTTTTGTTCCTTTATTTGATACATTGAGATAGGATTTTTTAAAATATAACTATTTCTAAGATTATCTAATTTTTCTTGACTTACTTCTAAATAATTTTTCATAGCTTTATGAAGGCGTAGATTAATTTGCCTCATATAATTATAAAAATCAGTTTGATTTGGTACAGCCATTTCAGCTGCTCCAGTTGGTGTAGGAGCTCTTAAATCAGCTACATAGTCAGCTATCGTAAAATCTATTTCGTGTCCTACTGCTGAAATAATAGGAATAGGACATTCATAAATAGCTCGTGCTACTTCTTCATCATTAAAGCACCATAAATCTTCAATACTTCCTCCACCTCTACCAACAATTAAAACATCAAGTTGGTATTCTTCTGCTTTTTTAATTTGAGCAACAATTTCCGGTGCTGCACTAGCTCCTTGCACTAAACTAGGAAATAAAATTGTTTTCGTAATTGGCCAGCGTCTTTTAATAGTAGATAAAATATCTTTAATAGCGGCACCTGTTGGAGCTGTGATAATACCAATTGTTTCTGGAAATTTTGGGATTTTTTTCTTTTTACTAGCATCAAATAGTCCTTCACTAGCTAGCTTTTTCTTTAGCTTTTCATATTCAATGTAAAGATTACCCACTCCATCTTGAATCATATCTTCTACATAAATTTGATAACCACCTGTTGCTTCATATACACTCACTCTACCTGTTACCATGATTTTCATACCATCACTAGGCATAAAATTCAGTTTATTTGCTTGAGATGCAAACATAATAGCATTAATACGAGAATTTTCATCTTTTATCGTAAAATATAAATGTCCTCTCGTATGAAGCTTAAAATTAGAAATCTCACCCTTTAAAAAAATATTAGCTAAGTTATTATCATTATCAAATTTAAACTTTAAATACCTAGATAACTGACTAACTGTAATATACTTATCTTCCATAATATTATTCACTTTCATGATAGATTTCATCAAGTACAGCATTAATCATTTTGGTAACTTTTTCATCACTATATTTCTTAGATAATTCTACAGCTTCATTAATAGCAACCACTGGAGGTGTTTCTGTATATTTAAGTTCATAGATACCTAAAGCTAAAATAGCTTGATCTACTTTATTTAATCTATCCATTGGCCAACTATCTAAATATTTATTAGCAAATTCATAGATTTCATCTTTCTTTAACACAATAGTATTGATAGCATCTGTCACAAAATCATTTTCAATTTCTAACTGTTCTTTAATTAAATCATCAATTTTAAAATCAATGCCAGATTCTTTTAAAATAAAAACCTGATACAATACTTTCATAATAATTTCTCTTAATTCACTTCTATTTTTCATTATACATCACCTGCTATTAAGTTTATCATAAACATAAAAAAAAGTCACTTAAATATGACTTCCTTTTTTATTTTTTTATCATTTCTTTCGTATCTTCAATTGGTGCTAATTCTTTATTAGCTAAATAAGAATTTCTAATCAATTGTTCATTTAAGTCTGTATCACTAGATATTATTATTTGATATAAAATATTTCGATATAAAATATTACCAGCTTCATCGGTAGCAGGGGCACCATCTATACATGTTTCAAATACTCCATCACGGCTATAAACACTTATGTTAGAAAGAAAATAATTTCTTGGCGAAAAAGATAAAGCATTATCACATAAAGTTTTATTTCTATTTTGAACTAAACAAATCATATAATACTGAATGAACATATCTTTGTAAGCATTTTGACCTTTTGAACGTAAAGTTCCCATATAATATTTTCCGGTTTCTTCTAATATCTTATGAACTTGATAACTATTATTATCAGCAATCAAATCTGTATAATAATTAATCAAATCTGTATAATAATTATTTGAAATATTATAATTATTGTTAGGATTATAAGTATCATCTATTTGATACTTATCACAAATATATTGAATAGTATTACTATTCAAAAATTGGTAATTTAAATTAATGTACCTAGTGGCAATAATAACATCATCAGAAATATCATTTGAATCCTGATGATTATTTTTAAAACTTTCAATAGCAGTATCAATATTTTCGTAAACATTTGGATCAAATCGTAAAAACGTATCGTTCAATGAAAGACCTGCCTGTTCTAATATACTATCTTCAAATTCTTCTATTTGTTCTTGATCAATTGACAACAATTCTTCACACAAATCATTTAATTCTTGATTATAAATAGGCCTATAATCGATTAAGGCTAAATCAAATATAGAAATACATTTGGTTGTTTCAGTATCCATACCATTATCTTCTAAATAATTTATATTTTTTATTATTTCAGGAAATAATTCCTCAACATTATATCTTTTTAATTCATTATAGCCTTCTGGCATTACCAATCTGTGACTACCACTATAAACAGGAATAGATAGTTCTTCAAAACTTCTTACAGCTGCACATCTTGATGCCAAAATCTTATTATCTTCAAAATCAATGCTATCTACAATACATATTTTATCAATTGGAATATATTGCTGATAATTAGTATTTGAAAAGGAACGCATATAATATTTTAAAGAATCTTCTACTTTTCCTTTTAATTCTTCTATTTGTTTATCAGAAATAGTATCATTTTCATGGTTGTATTCAAAATCATAATGATAAATTTCACACAAATCAGTTAATGAAACACTTTGAATAGCATCTCCATTTTTTTCAGTAGAAACATTTAAACTACTATCATTATAAGAATAAAAATTTAAATATAAATCGGATAAATTATATTCATTAATAGTTAGAATAGTAGATTCTGTTTCTTCATTTTCCTGAGTAAAATTCTCTGTTTCTTCATTTTCCTGAGTAAAATTCTCTATTTCTTCATTTTCTTGGTTTTCTATTGTAGCTTCAGTAGTAATTTCTGTTTCTGTTTCAATAATTGGAGTTGTTTGACCGCACCCTGTTAAAGATATCGTTCCTGCTAAGATAATTGCTCTAATTGAATATTTAAGATTTTTCATAATAATTCTCCCTCTTTTAAATAGTGGCTCTATTATATCATGTATAATCCTAAACATAAAGATTTCAAGATTAAAATTTTGATTT
>OGPT01003343.1_pt1 | contig 11652 bp, 10 predicted proteins | sample 1552951 | NCBI WGS metagenome assembly OGPT01 (sample SAMEA2580224, study PRJEB22360) | human gut metagenome | biome: human gut; feature: human-associated habitat; material: faeces | place: Denmark | collected 2008/2010
AAACTCATGAATACTATTCCATTAATTTTACCAACCTAAACCTTTATATGCGTCTAACTAACATCAATGACATTAATAAAGAAAGTTTGGAAAACTTTTTTGGTGATAATCTTTATAAAAGAAACGAAACTCAAGAATACTTAACTCATATTTTTTCAAGACACGCTTTTAGAGAAGGCTTAACCATTGAAAAAACCACTAAACTTTATGAAATAATCTACGAACTTATTAACCCTAATCTTCCTGCTTGGCCTTATGGCACTTCTTCTATTGTTGAATTCTTTTTCTGTTCGTTACCACCTCTGTACTTTAAAACCAGCATGGAGTTTACTACAAGCTTTCTAAAATTTTTATTCCATATAAATGTTAAAAATAATTTTGATGTTAATTTCACTGACGGACTAAATATTCATTTTCTTAATTATGCAAACTTAGTCAATAATTATCTTTATAACATTAGCCACTCTCTTGAATTCAAAACAGATTATTCCTTTGATTACGTTGACTATATTAAAAGTAACTTAAATACTCAAGAAATAATTTTAGATAAAGAAGATGTTATCATAAATGAACATGCCCTAGATAAAAGTATTTACAAAAGATACAAAGAAATGGCAACCTGCCTTAATCAATTAACTAAAGATTCCTTGCAAATCGACAGTGATTCTTTAGAAAAGCTAGGCCTTCTCTATAGCGATAAGCTATTCGAATTTCTGCAAAATGATTTTCAACAGCCAAAAAGTAATAACATCAAAAGAGAAACTGAAGCTCATAGTTTAAAACTCAAACTAATCAAAAAACAAATTGAAAATATAAAGGAGAACACATTATGAAAAGTATTGACGAAATTGTTAGTACGGAAGAAACCAAAAAGCACCAATATTACCCTGTTAATTTTAATAATCTAAATATATACATGCGCACAACTAAAACTGATGAAATCAGCAAAGAAAGTCTAGAGAGCTTTTTTGGTGATAATCTTTACTACCCCAATAAAAACAATGAATTTTTAACCCATATCTTGGCTGGTAGGGCATTTAGACAGGGGCTAACTCCAGAAAAGACAGTTAAGCTTTTCAAGATAATTTATGAAATGCTTGACCCCAATTTACCTGGCGGTAATTATGGTAAAGCATCAATCACAACATTTTTCACAGAAACACCAACATACATGTTAACGAAGCATGACCTAGAATTTGGTCTGGATTTTTTTAAATTTATATATCGCATGAATATCCAAAATGGTTTCGATATTAATTACACTGATGCCAGAAACCTGCATTTTATTGCTTATGTTAAAATGGTTGATAAATTTCTTAGTTTAATATACAAAGAATACGAAAAAAATAAAATATCACCAAAATTTAGCTATCTAAATTACATCAAAGATAATTTAAATAACCAAGAAATAATCTTTAGTTATCAGGATTTCCATAATGATTATGAAATTGCATTTATAGATAGAACAAACATTATCGAGTTATTTTCAACCCTCGATTTTGACTATAACGAACGATTTGGAAATTATTCATATAATAACAAATGTGCTCGGACCCAAAATATGGAAAAAGAAGGCCAACTTTACCAATTAAAACTAAAGAAAATCAGAAAGGAAATGGAAAATGAATAAAGTATATACCATTGAGCAATTAAGTAGCATAGTTAATGAGCTATATACTGAACTAAGCAACTTTATTACCGCAAGCCCTGAAGAAATCAAACAAAAAGATAGAGAATTAAAACAAGTTATCCTTGATTATATTAAAGATATTAACTCAGAAAAAGAAAAAATAAACCTTGAAACTGATAACATTATTAATGAATATAAAAAATATCGTCTAAGTGAGCTTAAAGATCTTACAGAAAAACTTGAAGAAACTAAAGAACTAATTCAAAAACAGCAAAGTCTTTTAAACACTTTAGAGCAAAGAAAAGTTACAGCCGATAACGACTTAAGTTATCTAACTGACATAATGGATAGACAAGCAACTGATATTTTAACAGCTAAAATGACAGCCTACGAAACTGAATTCAATCAAAAAATCAATCAAAATATCGTTGAAATTGCCCGAAATCTAACCAATGTTATCGAAGATAGTCAAAGATTAGCCAATGCCATAAGCCAACAAAATGCAGAAACTATAAAACAACTTGAAAATAGAAAACAAGAAATAATTAATGATGTTATAAAAAGAGCTACTGAAGAAATAATCAAAATAAATCCTAGTAAAACATATGAAATAAATATTGGCAATTGGCATTCTAAATTTAATAGTCGTGAGCTATTCCATGAAAAATTTGAACAAGTCTTAATCTTAGCAGCCATGAAGAAACCTACTCTTTTAAAAGGTCCGGCGGGTTCGGGTAAAAACGTAATTATCGAACAAGTTGCTAAAGCTCTAAATCTTAACTTTTACTACATCAACGATGTTACTGACGAATTTAAAATTCTAGGATTTGTTGATGCCAATGGAGCATTCCAAAAAACGCAATTTTTTAAAGCCTTCACCGAAGGGGGTGTCATGTTTATCGACGAAATAGATAACTCTAATCCATCAGCTCTTTTAGCAATCAACTCCGCTATTGGTACTGGTGATAGTCACTACATGGCCTTCCCGGATGGTAACTTTTATAAAGCTCACCCAGACTTTAGATTAATTGCCGCTGCTAATACCTTTGGTACAGGGGCTGATGCAATCTACTGTGGTCGTCAGGCCCTAGACGGTGCTTCATTAAATAGATTCTCCCCTATCATAATCGACTACGATAGAAATATTGAACAGTCTTTAACCAACAATTCCAGACTCCTAGAACTCTATTGGCATGTTCGTGATATCGTAAATGAAAATGATATTCGTCATGTAATATCAACCCGAAACATCATTAACGCTGTTGATTTTTTCAATACCCGAAAGTTTAGTATGGGCCAAATATTTGATATGACTTTAATTCAAAGTCTAGATACTTATAGTCTAAACATCATTGCCAGCAAATTAAACACTAGAATCGATTATGCCAGTGATTTATTACGTCATTTAGAAACAAATTACAAAGTTAGTAAAAATACTTATAATGATATAAATAATGATACTAACAGCAATGGCTATGATAGTTATAGCAGAAAACGTACAAATCCTGACTATGGTGAACCATATGACCGAGGTTATTATGGATACTATTAACAAACCAATTTTTGATACTACCGGCTATAAACTATTTTATCAACAATATAACAGCTTAGAAGATTTTCTTCGAGCTATAATCCAAATGCCCATTAACTATCAAGTCTTCGAAAGCCCCACCTCTAAAAACTACATGCCTGATTTCCATTACTTAAAAAGTTTCGAAGAAGCATGGAATAAATGCTATTATGGTGATAACGAAAATTATGAAAACTTCAAAATGAAATTTGACTACTTAAAAAAGATATATAATAATACTCAAACTTTAAAAAAAGAAAATAATATCTATGGCTTTTGTCCTAATATCCCAAAATATCTTTATGGCAATCCTAAAAACATGATTAACAATCACTATATTTCTAGTCCTAAACCATCTATAATTGTAACCATTAATCTAAGTTATAATCATAACACAAATCATAATCAAATAATTAATCGTGGTATTTTAACTTTAATTTTAATCGATAATTTAGAAAAAACTTACAATATTAAGTTTAATTTAATCGAATGTAGTACCACCGAAAATGAAATGATTTACACAGAAATTTTGTTAAAAAATGAAACTACAAAATTAAATCTTAAAAAAATGTACTTCCCTTTAGTAAACCCGGATTTTCTTCGCCGCCTATTATTTAGAAGTGTTGAAATAGTCTTTGGAATATCTAAAAGTTGGGAAGATACCTATGGTACAGCTTACTACCCTAGCGAATATGATAAAGAATACTTAGAAAACACCATTTATATTTCTACTCCCCAAAAAATGGGAATAGAAGGTCGTAACTTAAAAGAAGATTATAATAATTTCATGAACTATCTAAATTCTCAAGATTACTATCAAGAAAATGTTTTTAAACGAGAAAGAAAAAAATAAGTATCTCTACTTACTTAGATAATAATTCAATAAATTTTTGAGCAGCGGTACTAAGCCCTTTTTCTTTTAAATAAATTAATCCAATATAACGAGATGGCAACTTAAAATCAGTTGGTATCTCTTTTAATATGTTGTTTTTTAATTCTTGCTTAATAAAATCTTTAGTCAAAAAACCAATACCTAAACCCTTCTCAATAAATTTCGTAACTAATTGATAAGACGCTAATTCCATTTCTGGTTCTAAAGTTATTTTAGATTTAGCAAAATAGTCATTTAAAAATGTTCTTGTATTAGAATTTTTAGCTAATAAAATTAAAGGATAGTTATTTATTTCTTCTAATTTAATACATTCTGGAACCTTATAAGTACTGCTTCCAACTAATATATCATCAATTTTCTTTAGTTTTTTAATAGCAAAATCTTCAGGAACATCATAAGGTAAATTCAAAATAATAAAATCTAAAATATGGGCACGAGCTTTCTTTATTAATTCAAAAGTGGGCTCGGTATGAATCTGAATTTTAATATTAGGATACTTAGTATTAAAGTCTTTAATATAATCAAGTAAATAATTTTGCGTTAACGTATTACTTATTCCTATCTTTATTAAACCAGTTTCTAAATTTAACATTTCTTTTAATTTATGTTCAGCACTATAAATAGATTCCATACCATTTTTTAATTCATTATAAAATATCTTGCCTTCTTCAGTTAAGGTAATACCCTTTTTACTCCTTAAACATAACTTACAGCCTAGTTGGTCTTCTAAGTTTTTTAATGATTTACTTACTCCTGGCTGACTAATGTGCAACTCCATAGCCGCCTTAGTAATATTTAAGTTACTAGCAACATAATAAAATATTCGATATGATTCAAAATTAACATTCATATTCTTTCCCCCAGTTGTTTATCTATTATAATAACTTTTTTAAAAATTTCAAGCATTATCATAACTTTAGTTATATCATTCATAATTAAAAGGTATTTTACTTTTATTGTTTTAAGGCTTATTATAGCTTTACTTTTAGAAAAGGGGAAAATATTATGGAATTCGAACAATATAATGTAATGGAGCAAAATAATGAATTAGTATTTAAAAATACCAGTAATGGTTTATTATATAATGAAAATGAAATCCTTGAAAAAATAAGTAAAGTAAAATCAACTGATCTTGATGTTTTTGTCGATAAACGTAAATGGACTGATAGAACCAATTTAACATTAAATAAAGATATAATTGTTAATAGAAACATAGAAGGTTTAAAAATATATTCTAATAATGGATTAGTTTATCACATTTACACTTCATTTAAGGCCAATAATATATGGGCAAAATGGTTATTTAAAATCGTAGAAAAATTCGATAATGAACAAAAAGAAATTAGCGACGATGTTAAAAGCTTTTTTGAAAAAAATGAAAATATATTTAATTACAATTATGAACAAATTAATACCATATTAAATCATAGTAGTTTTAAACATCCTACTCAAAGTAAAAGAAAAATCATGGAAATAATAGGAAAAAAATTTAAGACTGAAAGTGAAACAACTTACAATAATATATGTAATTCAAAACAAATTGATAAAAACGTTTTAAATAATTATAGCGAAGAGATAAAAAAAATAGTTTTAGAAAAGATAAAACTTTTATATCGAGATATAATTGGCATAAACTTAATAGCTTTATCTATTCCCCTATTAATAAAGTTGTGGCTTATATGCGTGTATGCTGAATCGATACTGCTAACATTAGGCTGTTCATTGCTCTTACTTATTGCAGGAGCGATTATACACGATAGTTATATCAAGCCCGGTTTATTTAAATTCATAAAATATAAAAGAATTCTTCACATGTTAAATCCTAAAAATGAAAAAACATTATCCCATATTAACTCATTAAGTAATAACACCCTAGAAACTAAAAAAGAAGATATTCCAGTTAGAAAAGAAATTTACCTTGAATCATTAAAAGAATGCATTAAACTAATGACAGAAAATCCAAATATAGATTGGACTACTGAAAAGAAAAAAATTATGATTTTAGCTGAAGGCTACACTAAATATAAAAAGACATCTCAATTAGATAATATAACTTTATTACAAACATGCCCTACTTTTATGAGTGAACTATGTGATTTAGAAATTGTCATTAAAAATAAAATTAATGCTAATAAAAAAGAAGATGTCTATGAAGAAGATTTAGCAGAAATTACTACTCTACTTGATAATATCAAAACACCAGAAATGGCATTAAAATTAGAAAGAAAATTATAGAAAGAAGGACTAAAATATGGCTTCATTTGTTGTCCACCACACTTGTGGTATAAATTTAATTAAAAACTTAGAAGAAAAAGGTCTAAACTTTACTGGGCAAAATAAATTAGACTTTATTTACGGAAACTTAATTGTTGATTCAGCTGATAAGACTAGCTGTATTTCAGTTCAAACGCAAAAAATAGCAACTCATTTTAGAGATTTAAATAAACTTGATAGAATAATTCAATGTCCTGATTTAAATAACTTTTTAGAAAAATATCAACATTTATTAATTGAAAAGAATTATGCAGCACTTGGATATTACTTTCATTTATATACTGATGTAAAGTTTTTCAAAGATTTATTTAATATTTCATTTACTTTCTTAGACAAAGATTATAAAAAAACTGAGTTTATTAAAGATACTAAATATGTTTATCTTCATAAAAATGGAAAAATTATTGATTATAGAGAGTTTCTTAAAAAAGATACTGATACCAATGTTTATGACGATTACACCACAATTAATAAAATCGTATTAGAAAAGTTTAATTATGCTTTCGATACTGAATATTTATTAAGTCAAACAAGTAGGTTTGAAAATCCAGGTATTACAGAGGTTAATGCTAATAATATTAGTAAAGTGATTAATGATACTAATAAATTCATTCAAGAAAGCTATCAACGTCCTGATAAAGAACTTAATGTATTTGATATTAATAATATCTTAGAGTTTATTCCTAACGTTGTTAATTCATTTATTGATAATAATCAAACATTATTAGATAATTATAGCCAATGTTTAAAACGAACTAAAAAATTAGATAATAAACAGATTTGATTTTCTTTTAGCATACCTTGACAAAATATAATTTATTTGTTAAGATGTATGTGAATGAAGGAAACTTCATATAATAAAAAAGGAAATACTCAATTTTGCTTGTTGGGTGTTGCCTATAAATTAGGGTGCACCTAACAATTAGTTAGGTGCTTATTTGCTTTTTAAATTTTAAATAAAAAAATCAAAGCAATTAGTATTAAAGTAATTGAAATCATTTTAAATAACGATATTACATCCCTATTAAAAGAATTATTATTTTTCATACTATCACCTCTTCCTTATGTCTAAAGACATATTTTGAGGCAACACACCAACTATTGAGTACTTCCACTAAAAGTATACCATGCATGTTCTTTAATAGCAATAGCAAAATATACACTTTGTTAACTTCTTGTTGGAATATATCTAATATGTATCGAATTTTGCTATTGCATTCTAGTATTAATTATGTTATCATATAAATATTCAATCTGGCTGTTGGGTGTTGCCTATAAATAGGGTACATCTAACAGTAGTTAGGTGTATTTTTTTGTTTAAATTTTGCAAAAACAGGAGTTTACAAACGCTCCTGTTTTTGTTTTCTCTTATCTCTATCTCTCTTGGAAAATACACACCCACAATAATCCTGACGATATAAATTATATTCCTTTGATAATTCAATACTCCTTAAATTACCATTATTCTTCTTAAAATCCGTATACAAATATTTAGCGCCCGTCATAACCTCTGCCGTATGCCCTAACCGATTTAAAACCTGGCTATTCTTATAAGGACTTAAAGTCAAAGTCGTACAAAAATAATCATATCCTAACTCATGAGCTTTCCGTCCCGTATACATCATCCGCATCAAATAACACTTATGACATCTAACGCCGCCTTCTTCTAAATCTTCTAACCCACAAGTTAACTTTCTAAACTTATCATTATCATAATCACAGTCAATAATATCTAACTTGTGAATACTAGGATACTCCTTTATAAACCTAATCTCCTCATTCTTCCTCTTCAAATACTCCTCATATGGTTCAATATTAGGGTTATAATATAACACCGTAACATCAACATACTTCGTTAAATACTCAATACAAGCAGAACTGCAAGGAGCACAACAAGAATGCAATAAAACCCTACTAGGCTTATCCAAATTCTTTAAAATATCCTCACCCATTTTAAAATAATTATTCTTTGGTAGTTTCTCCATCCGCAACCAATTCCCCTTTACTTATACTATCAAATGATTGGAAAGTATTATTTGTTGTCGCTGAATCAAAAAAGAAAACTCCTAAAACACTTCCCATACTATTATTCTTCGTTTCCAAAACTTCAAAATAATTATTAAGTTTATCAATATTCAAAGTATTAACCACAACCTCATTGCCATCATTCATACTTAATCTAAAGCGCTTATCATCAATAACAACCCCACTAGTAGAAGTCGTAGGTTCATAAGAAATCGTATTAATACAACTTAAAATATCTTTATCAACTTTATTTAAAGCCTTAACAAACTCTTCATAAACATCCTTCGAAACCAAAGTCGTAAGCTTAGGCACCCCAAGGTACCCCTTATCTTCGATTTCTCTATTCGAACTAGTAACCGCCATATGTGTTACGTCATTATAGAATAGCACACGATCCTCTACTATGTCTATACTTAATGTACCAAACATACTCTTAGTAACCCTTACCTTACTTACTAAATCAATCGTCTTTATCTTACTCTCAATATCCTTATTTAAAAAACTAAACATCTTCGGATAATCTTTTATTCCTGCAACCTCAATTATCTCTTTATCACTAATAAATTTTGTCCCCGATATCTTTATTCTTTTAATATGTAGATTACAAAAATACACTATTACTAAAATTATCCCAGTAAGTACTAATAAAGCTTTGAATACTCTTTTATAATTTAATCTTAGTTTCTTCTTTTTCCTTTTTACTCTTTGTTTTTTCATATTCTACTTCCATTCTAGTATCTCTTGTTCACATATTAAATCAATATTATCTTTTTCTTTAACCTTATCCTTTATTACTTTAATTAACTCTTTAATATCACAAGCCTTAGCATTATCTACATTAATTATAAAATTAGCATGTAACCTAGAAACCTCAGCGCCACCTAACCTATATCCTTTAAGACTAGCCTCTTCAATTAACTTACCAGCTGGACTCTCCTTAGAAGGATTTCTAAATACTGACCCTGCTGAAGGATAATTAAGTGGTTGACTTTTTAATCTTCTTTCTCTTCTATCTTGAATTAACTCTAAAGATTCTTGAACTGAACCTTTTTCTAATTTTAACCTAGCTTTTAATATTATAATATCTTTATTATCTTTAAACTCTGTATAACGATACCCGTACTTTATATCTTCTTTTTTTAAGGTCTCTATCTTTCCATTCTTTAACACAGTTACATCAATTAAATAATCAAAGATACAAGAAAGATAAGCTCCGGCATTACCTACTACTGAACCTCCTAAAGTCCCAGGTATCCCACTAGCCCATTCTAATCCTTTAAGACCATTACTTGTTGCCACATTACACATCTTAGGTAACATTGCCCCACATTCCGCTACTATTACATTATTATCTATCTTAATATCATTTATCTTTGTTAGAACAATAATAACCCCATCATATACACTATCTCCAATAATAACATTTGACCCATTACCTAGAATAATATACTTTATTTTCTCTTTATTTAAATACTCTAATAACCCTTTTAGTTCCTCTACCGAACTAGGTAGTGCTAAATACTTAGTCTTCGTATCTATTCTATAAGTATTATAATTTTTTAAGGAAACATCCTCTAATATCTCACATATTTCTTTCATTTTTAATTAACTCCTTGATGTTTTGATAAATTATTTCACTACTATTAATTGTTTTATTTTTCCCTAAATTATTCTTTATTTCTTGATATTTATTCTTATCATTTATTAATTCTTTTATCTTATTATTTAAACCCTCACTAGTTAAATCTTTTTCTTCAAGTATTTCTCCACAACCACTATTTTTAAGTTCTAGGGCATTATAGTATTGATGATTATTAGCAACATATGGACTTGGTATAAAGATTGATACGACATTTAACGCTGTTATTTCGGCGATAGTTGACGCTCCAGCTCTAGTTACTAAGATATCTGTATTTTTAAGTAACCCTGGTAAGTTATCTAAGTAAGGTAATACTTTAATATTATCATTATACTTATTATTTTTATAATCTTCATAGTAGTTCTTTCCTGTTATATATAATACTTGGTATTCTTCTTTACTAGCGACCTTTAAGAACTCTTTCATAGTATTATTTATTGTCATTGATCCTAAAGAACCCATTACTATTACTACTAGCTTTTTATTGTTAGATAACCCTAAACTACTTCTTGTAATCTCTTTCGTATTTAAAGCTTTCTCTCCAGTTGGATTACCTGTATATATAACTTTCTTATTTTTAAAATACTTAATACTTTCTTTAAAAGATACTCCTATTATATCAGCATACTTACTAGTTAATTTATTTACTTTACCAGGTATAGCATTTTGTTCATGGATAAATATTGGTATATTAAGTTTTTTAGCCGTAGTTATTACGGGGTATGTTACATATCCTCCTATACCTAGTACTACATCTGGTTTATATTCTAACATTATTTTCTTTAGTTTCTTCTTAGCTTTCCTTATTAGAAAGATATCTTTTATATCATGTCCTATATTCTTAGTTAGACCATATATCTCTATAGGTATATATTTTATATTTCTTTTTGGTACAATGTCTTTTTCCATTCTATTATGGGTACCTATATATAATACTTCGGTATTTTTATCATGTTCTAAGAATTTATCTATTATAGCTAAAGCTGGGTATATATGTCCCCCTGTACCTCCGGCACTTACAATTATCTTCATTAGTTAATCACCTACTAATATTATACTATACTTTGTATTTTTTAAGTATCTTTTTACTATTAGTTGACAAAAGTAGCCATGAGCGTTGTCATGACTATTGTTTGTCTGTTACCCTACACCAAGCAAGGGCTTTAGCATTGGTGGTGCGGTCGGCTACAGCCGACTCAACGTTTACTGCACTCACTCCATAGTTTTTTATACATCCACCATGTATTTCATTAGCTCTTATCTTCTTTTAACCTACTTTTAGTTGGAACGGAGATTCAGCTGTCCCTAATCCTACATCTGTTATTGAGATATTAGATTTCAGAAAAGCAACCGGACGAACCCCATTAGTGTCGTTCGCACCGTCGCGGTCGACATACCCGCCCGCGCCCACACGGAAGACGCTGTAGGAGTAAGACGAATAAGGTGCTAAAGTCCACTGATAGTAACTTGATTTATATAAATAATCATTATTTTTGCAATCACTTACACCTGATCCATCCCAGTTATATAATTCTTTTGCTAAACATGCTGCTCTGTTAGTTGTTGCCCCTCCAGCTGTGGCATAACCATAATCACTTGGGTACATTAACCCAACTTTTCCT
>OGPT01003344.1_pt1 | contig 11651 bp, 11 predicted proteins | sample 1552951 | NCBI WGS metagenome assembly OGPT01 (sample SAMEA2580224, study PRJEB22360) | human gut metagenome | biome: human gut; feature: human-associated habitat; material: faeces | place: Denmark | collected 2008/2010
TGTAACTACTTTTAATAGATTTTTAGATAGTAGAGAGATTAAAAAATAAATCAGGTTGAGGCCTGATTTTTTATATATGATAATCTTCCAATAAAAGTGTATCTTTGAGCACTATACAATAATAGCCTCAGTGTATTAGCAATCCCACAAATGATCTAATAGTTAGTTAAGTAATGATTTAATTAGAAAGGTTAACTAAAAACTAATAAAATCTGGAGAACATCACAAGAATTATTAACAAGTCGTTAATAAATCGTTAACAAATCATTAATAAAACGTTAATAAATCATTAATAAAATGTTAATAAATCGTTAATTAATTTTAATAAATGGTATGTTAAACTAATGATAGTGATAAAAAGAAAGGAGAAAAAACATGACTTTACAAGAATCTAACCAAAAGTTAGCTAAATTTGCAGATACACAATTAGATATTGATCGTTGTAATGAGTATTCTAGCAAAATTAGTGATGGATACTATTCGAAGCCAATGATTTCGCTGATGAAAAATATGCTGAATTATCTGTTACAGACCATGATATAATATTCGCTTACAATGTTGTAGCAAGTATTATACGTGTTCCTAATAATGACGTTGGGTATGTTTTAACCAAGCTTTCATGGATTTATATCTTGCTGAAAGCCAAGCAGTTTAGAGATCTAACTAACAATAGATAGCCTTTGGTGTGCTTAAGAAGAAGTTAAGTAGAAATGCCTTAATAACTATTTAGCTTCTTTTTTAATTTTTATATAAATAATAACACTTGTTAAAATAATAAATATAGTTGTATTAATACCATGATTAGTACTAGTATCTTCTTCATTATCATTATTAAAACTACTAAGACTATCTTTAACAATGCTTAATGTATATGTTTTATAAACATTATCATTACTATCTAATAGTTTTAACTCTACATTATTAATACCATCATTTAACTTAATATCACTATTATATTCTACCTTAGAATTACTAAACGTATTAATACTAACACTATCTAAAGTAGTATGATATTCCATATAATCATTAATATCTATATTATCATTATTAATACTAATACTAGAGATATTTGGTTCTTCTAAGTATTTAATATTAAGATTATATTCCTTACTAGTGTTATCTTCACTAGTAACAGTAATCTTAATATTATTGTCTCCTATACTAAGATTAAAGTAGTTAGATATTTCATATTTAGATTTAGTACTTTCTAATTTAATATCAATACTATTTACTTTATTATATGTTTTATATTCCATGGTATCTTTAACTTCTATGTTAGTATTATCAATACTAATAGATTTAATATTTTTATTAGAATCTAATACTTTAGTTGTAGTTGTTTCGCTAATATTACTATTAGTACTACTATTCGTTTTACCATGGCAATGATATTGACCATATCTTAAGCCCCATTTAGCACAATTAGTTCTACAAGTATGACAGCCATTGCTATCTGTTCTTCCAGGATGTGCTTCTACATAAAGAGGTGATAGAGCAACTATCATAATCATTATTAATCTTTTTATTTTCTTTTTCATACTTCATACTCCTACACATATAAACTTTTATATTTAAATTATAACTTATTAATTAGTACTAGTAAATGTTTCTATTGACTTTTATATCATTTAAGTATAAATTATGGTTAAGGCCAGTAAATTTAAATGATATTCTTTTAGAAGGAGTAGTTTATGAAAATATCCATAAACAATTTTAAAAATGTAAATGGAATAAAAAATCTAAAAGAAAAAAATGAAGAAAACATAAAAATTGAAGGGGACGCACTTATATATGCACCCAATGGAGGTACCAAGACCTCATTAGCCAAAGGTTTAGAATCAATTGCCAACGGCGAAATACCAAGAGATAGGATTTTTGATAAAAGTGGAGAGTATAACATCGAAATAGATGACAAACGCTATACTGAAAAGACTCCAAAAAAAATTAATAACATTCTTGTTTATAATTATGAATCTTATTATCAAAAACTATTAATGAAAAATGAATTAAGTACTTTAGCAATGTCTTCAAAGCTATATGATCAGTTTCACCCTGTTATTGAAAAATACGAAGAGGTTATTAATAATTGCTTTAATGCTATTTGTAACGACTTATCTAAAAAGAAAAGTGATAGTGATAAAGCAAAAGAAGTAATTGAGTTTTTCTCCACTGTATTTAATATAGCAAAGAAAAAAGATATTATCGTTTTTCTAAATACTTTAAAATGGGATGATAAAATAGAAATTTCAGATGAAATTAACATATTTGATGTCATTAACGCTAAAACAAAAGTTATTTTAGAACAAGAGAATATTAAAACAAATATAGAAAAGTTGAATGAACTTTTATCAAAACAGGATACCATATTTTTTGGAAAATTTTCACCTGCAAGCCTAGAAAGTTTGATGAAAGAGATAGAAGTATCTGGTTATTTTGAGGCAGGACATTCTTTGAAGTTTAAAAATTATGAAGAATTAGTATCAACTGAATCAAGTCTTAAAGATATATACAAAGAAGAAAAAGAAAAGTTTTTTAACTCTGGAGAAGGCAAAAGTGCCTTAGAAAGTTTACTAACATCTTTAAAGAAAAACAAAGAGACAAAGCAATTAGAAAGTATAATTAGAAAAAAGCCAGAGTTATTTAAAGGCTTAGAAAACGTAGAAACTTTTAAAGCAAATATATTGGCTGCAAAATTATTTCCTTTAAAGGATACTATATCTAATACTTGTAAAATCATTGATGAATTGAATAAGAAAATAAAAGAATTTTTGGAAGCTTCTAAAAGTGAGGAAAGTCAATGGAAAAAAATTTGCAATGAATTTGAGAATAGGTTTGATGTTCCGTACAGAATTGATGTTGAAGCTGAAGAAAATGCATTGCTTGGTGAAAAAGCCCTACAATTTATAATAACCTACTATGATGGAAATAAAGATGTCCTAACAACTAATAGAGCAGAATTAAGTGATGAAAAAGCTAAAGAAGTATTAAGTACAGGAGAATTAAGAGCATTAACAGTTTTAAGGTTTTTGTTTGATCTAGAAGACAAAGTTAATAATAATGATAATGTTTTCGTAGTACTTGATGATGTAGTAGATTCGTTTGATTATAAAAATAAATATGCAATGTTAGAATATTTAGATGATATTAGCTATTCTGATAAGAAAAATATAACTTGCTGGATTTTAACTCATAATTTTGACTTTTTTAGTAATTGTTCAACAAGGATTGGCTATAAGAATAAATATTTTATTCAAAAGTCAAAAGAATGTGAAATATTGCATAAATTGTCTAGTAATGATTCTAAAGTTTCAACTGGCGGTTTGGACTTCTTTAAAGATTTTAAAGGAAAACTAGATAGTTGTAATCCTAATACGTTTGAAAAGGCATTTTATAGCCTATTACCAGTATGTAGAAATATAATTGAATTAAGTTCTAATGGTAATGTTAACGAAAACGAAGATTACAAGTTGCTTTGCTCAGCATTGCATTATAAAGATAATACAGAAAGTTTAGAATTTAACGAGTTTCAAAGTATTTACAAAGATGTTCTTGGGATCGAGTCAAAAAATTTAATAAATAATAATAAAAAAATTTATGAAGTACTCTTAAGTATAGCAAATTCTATTCAAAATACTTATCAAGATAATAATTCTAAATATAATGAGTTATCACTTCCAGAAAAGATAGTTTTATCTATTGCAATAAGAATTGAACTAGAGAAATATTTAAACGATTATTATGGTATTGTTAGTAGTAGTGATAATAGTGATGATAATAAAAATACTTTGTCGAGTAAGTTCGCTAAAGCCAAAAAATACATGTCACCTAAAGAATGTAAGATATTTACTAAAGCGATTGTTTCAACTCCAGATTTTATTCATTTAAATTCATTTATGTATGAGCCAATTGTAGATGTAGGTTTTGGAACACTAGTTTCACTATATAGTGATGTACAAAGTATTATGGAAAATAAAAATAACGGAAAGGTAGTTACGAATGTATAGTACTCAACAAATAATAGATAAAAAGGAATATGCAGAAGAGCTTGAAGAATTAGATAAAATTGCCAAATATAAAAAATACTTAGCTGATAACAATTATGCTTTTAACGATGAGATTCAACAATTCATTGTTCAAACAATTAATAAGTATAGAATCAAAATGGAAGTCAAAAATTTTTATATGTCTAAAGATGGCAATGACCATTTAAGCAATCAAATTAATACGTTAAATACATTAGAAGCAATGATTAGCCAATATATATTCATTAAAAGTGCTAAAAAACAAGGTAATTACTAATGATTGATTTAATAGATAAAACATGTAATGAATTATATCCAATTGAAGATGTTGTTATTGAAAAATATGCTGATTGGGATTATTGCTAAAGATATTAAATGAATAATGTAAAAAAATAGGAGTCAAATAGTGTGAAAGAAAATGAAACAGAAAACATGTTAAATGTTTTAATAAACAACAATATTCAAAGAAATGACTTATTATTATCATTTACTAATTTTATATTAGCAACGACTAATGGGGTTATTGCTATAGATGGTAAATGGGGTAGTGGCAAAACATTCTTTGTTAGACAGTTACATTTCTTAATAAATTATTTAAATAATTATGATGAAAATGGGAAAATTAAAAACAAAGAAATGTATACAAATAATCTTTTGAATTTAGAAAATGTTAGCCATGATATAATGAATAATTTAATTAAATTTATGAAGACAATTAGAAATGACCATCGGTTAAGTAATCTAGAAAGCGTTAATTGTATTTATTTTAATGCCTGGGAATATGAAAATAATACTGAACCAATTTTATCGCTAGTATATAAAATTATTAATGATTTTCCATATTTAACAGCTAAAATGGAGCAAGCTAAGATAGATTTGGTTACTGGGACATTGGATGCCATTTCAAATTTTCTTTTTAAAGGAAACATTAATTTATCAAATTGTACAAACAAAAAAAATCTATTAGAAAATATAATTACTTCTGAAGAAGCAAGATCTAAAATAAATAAATTATTTGAAGATTTATTACATGAAAATTGCAATAAAATGGTTATAGTTATAGATGAACTTGATAGATGTAATCCTACATATGCCATAAAGCTTTTAGAAGAAATAAAACATTATATTAATTCAGAAAATATTACAATAATAATATCAACTAACCTATATCAAGTCTCAAATAGTATTAAAAATCTTTATGGCTATAATTTTGATGTTGAAAGTTATCTAGATAAAACAATTGATATTACATTTGAACTACCTCCAATAAATAAAGAATACTACCTTCAAAGCTTATTACCAGGTTATGATTCTAGTGGCTTTTTTGAAAGAGTAATTATCAATTATATAAATTGTTATGGTCTTGAAATGCGTAGTATAAATAAGTATGTTAATTTGATGAAACTATATCAAAAGCATATGAATAATGATAAATTTGGAAAGATAAATTATGTGCTTGACTTTATGTTTTTACCATATATTTTAGGGCAGAGACTTTTTAGAATCAAAGATTATTCAGAGTTTGTTGGCGGTACTGGCTTTGAAGAATTTAAAAAATTCATTTTATATTCTAAAAATACCCATTTTTTAATAAGAAGTTATATTCATCCGAATGAAAATATATCCACCGATACCATGTTAATTGACTTGAAAAAAATATATAATTTTCTTTATAATCCCGATAAAGATGTTAGCAAAATAATTGTTGGGCATGCAGCTTTTGACAGTTATCAACGTGACAAGTTTTTAATGATTTGTACAGTATTTAAAAACCTAAGTATTAAGTAAACATTGGCCTAGCGCTAATGTTTTTTGAAATTACCAAAAATTGTAATGCACAAATACAAAAATAGTGATATAATACAATAGATTTTAAGTAAATGAAACGTTTATATATAGGAGTTGTGTTTGTATGGATAGCAGTACAGAATATTTAACTCATGATATTTCTATAAAGAAATATCTATATTTTGGAGTTAAAAGATTATTTGATATTTTAATAGCATTAATAGGGTGTCTATTCCTATTACCAGTAATAATAATAGTTAAAATATCTTATTTACTACATAAAGATTTTGATTCAATCTTCTTTAGACAAAAAAGAATAGGTAAGAATGGCAAAGAATTTAACCTTTATAAATTTAGAAGTATGGTTCCTAATGCTGATGAAGTATTAAAAGAATTATTAAAAAACGATGAGGCAGCTAGAAAAGAATATAAAGTAAATAAGAAATTAAAAAATGATCCAAGAGTTACTTCAATGGGAAAGATATTAAGAGTAACTTCATTAGATGAATTACCACAATTTATTAATATTTTTAAAGGAGAAATGTCATTAGTAGGCAATAGACCATATTTGCCTAGAGAAAAAGAAGATATGGGATTATATTATAATGATATTATTAAAACTAAGCCAGGCTTAACTGGGCTTTGGCAAGTAATGGGACGTAGCAATACAACATTTGAAGAAAGATTAAAACTTGAACAATATTATTCGAATAACTTTGGCTTTAGAATTGATATTAAGATATTTTTTAAAACATTTGGTGTCGTTATAAAGCACAATGGTGCTAAATAGTAAAAGTGTACTTAATGTACATTTTTTTATGGCACTAGACCATGTTTTATGGTAATATATATATGATTGATAACAAATGTGTTAATAGATTTTATACAAATTATAAGTATAATATTATTAACTTTAAGTTTATGTGTTGATGTAAAGGAAGTAGATGTAATGAAGAAAGAGGAAACTATAAGAATTGCCCATATTATAGGCAAGTGGCTAGGTGGTGGAGTAGAATCTGTAGTTATGAATTATTATCGTCATATAGATAGAACAAAAATACAATTTGACTTTTTATGTGATGAAGATTCAACTAATATACCATATGAAGAGATAGAACAATTAGGTGGAAGAGTTATATTAATACCACCATATCAAAAAGTTTTTAAATATCAAAAAGAATTAATAAGAATATTTAAAGAAAATAATTATAAAATAGTTCATTCTCATATTAATACTTTATCTGTATTTCCGTTAAGAGCAGCTAAAAAAGCAGGAGTTAAAGTGAGAATAGCTCATAGCCATAGCACTACTAATAAAAAAGAATGGAAAAAGAATTTATTAAAGCAAGTATTAAGACCTTTTAGCAAAGTTTATGCTACTGATTACATGTGTTGTTCAGAGCTTGCTGGTAGATGGTTATTTGGTGATAAAGCTTATGATTTTGGAAAAGTATACTTATTAAATAATGCTATTGATTTAGATAAGTTTAAGTATAATGAATCTTTAAGGAAAAAGAAAAGAAAAGAACTTAATATTAAAGATGATACCCTTGTTATTGGACATATTGGTAGATTTGTAGCACAAAAGAATCATACTTTTTTAATTGATATATTTAACGAAGTACATAAAAAGAATAATAACTCTATTTTATTACTTGCAGGACAAGGACCTTTAATGGAAGAAATAAAAAATAAAGTTAAAGAATTAAAATTAAATGATTCAGTAAGATTTTTAGGACAAAGAAATGATGTTAATGAATTATATCAAGCTTTTGATGTATTTTGCTTACCATCGTTGTATGAGGGCTTACCGGTAGTAGGTGTAGAAGCTCAAGCTTCTGGACTTTTATGCATATTATCAAATGTAATGACTAAAGAAACTAAAGTATTGGATATAACTAAATTTATATCATTAAATAATACGTCAAAAGATTGGGCAGATAGTATCTTATATGATGTGAAAAAATATAATAGAATAGATACTTCTAAGGAAATGACATCTAAAAACTTTAATATTAAAGAAGAAGCGAAGAAATTAGAAAAGTATTACTTAAATCTATATGATAATGGTGGTGAAGAGGAATGAAAAAAGTTGGAATAGTATCTTGTTATTTCAAAAATAACTATGGTAGTATGTTACAAGCTTACGCCACTAAAAAAGTATTAGATAATAATAATATTCCTAATGAAACTATTAATATAGATAATAATATTGACTTTAAAAAAGGAAAAAGAAAGTATTATGTTTCACAGTTATTTAATTTTAAATTTATAAAATCTAAGTTTGGAATGATTAAATTAAAACTAGATAAAAAAATAGTGAAAGATTTAGGAAAGAATATTAGTATTAGAGATTCTAAGTATAAAGAATTTAGAAAAGAATTTAATTTATCTATTTCTTGTCTTGATTATAAATCTTTAAGTGAGATGGCAGCCACTAAATATTCTGATGTTATAGTTGGTTCTGACCAATTGTGGTTGCCGGTTAATGTCGTTTCCAATTATTATACATTAAATTGGGTTCCAGATAATATTAATAAAATAAGTTATGCTACATCATTTGGTATTTCTAAAATTCCTGATAAGTATACCGATGAATATAAAAAGTTCTTATCTAGAATAAATTACTTATCAGTAAGAGAAGAATCTGGTAAAAAGATATGTGATAAATATGGAATTGCCTCGAAAGTAGTGTGTGATCCAACGATTCTTTTAACTAAGGAAGAATGGGAGCAAGAGGCTGTTCAAGAGAAAATTATTCCTGATAAGTATATTTTATGCTACTTTTTAGGAAGTAATATTGAGCATCGTAAATTTGCTGAAAAACTAAAAGAGAAGACTGGATATAAAATAGTTTCGTTAAATCATGCTGATGAATATGTTAAGTATTCAGATACGTTTGCTGATATAACTCCTTATGATATAGGGCCAAGAGAATGGATTAATTTAATAAAGAATGCTGAATATGTTTGTACAGATTCATTCCATGGAACGGTATTCAGTTTATTATTTAATAAAACTTTCTTTGATTTTAGAAGATATAGTGAAAGTAACAAAATGTCTACTAATTCTAGAATAGATTCTTTATTAGATTTAGCAGGTGTTGATAAAAATAGAATATTAACTGGTAATGAAGATGTAGATACAGTTATTAAATATAAAATTAATTATAATAAAGTTAATAAAAATATTGATAAAATAAGACAAGAATCAAAAGAATGGCTTATGGATTCTATAAAATGGAGTGAAGAAGATGAAACCAAAAGTTAGTGTTATAGTGCCAGTTTATAATGTGCCAGAAAAATATTTAGAAAAATGTGTTAGTAGCCTTGTGAATCAAACTTTAAAAGATATCGAAATTATCTTGGTTGATGATGGCACACCAAATACAAGTGGAAAATTATGTGATAAATTTGCAAAGAAAGATAATAGGATAAAAGTTATCCATCAAGAGAATAAAGGACTATGTGGTGCTAGAAATACTGGCGTTAAAAGTTCAAATGGGGAATGGATATCATTTGTGGATGGTGATGATTGGATAGAACCAAATGCCTATGAAAAATTGTATTATATTGGTACAAAAAATAATGTTGATGTTGTGATGTTTGGATATGTAAAAAATTATCCGAGTAAAAGTATTGTAATGCATTATGAAAAATATTTTGAAAATGAGAAAGTTTATAATACCAAAGAAGATATTAGTTACTTACAAAAAATGATTTTGAATTACAATGCTAACTGTGCTATGGCACCAACAAAGTTTATAAAAAAAAGTGTTATTGAAAAATATAATATTTTTCATGATGAAAAACTTCGTCAGGGTGCAGAAGGAATTGAATTTAATATAAGATTATTTTCTAAAATAAGAAGTGCTTTATTTTTAAATGAGACATTTTATCATTATATTTATAACGATGAGTCTATTACGACTATTCACAATGAAAAAAATCATCAAATGGTAATTGATTGTTTTAAGAAAATAAAGAGTGAAATAAATAATAATGATTTTGAAATTATGGGATGGTTTTATAATAGAATGAAATATGTTATTTTAACAACTGCGATAAGTGGATATTTTAGCGACTCCAATAAAGAACCATACATAATTCAAAAAAGAAAATTCAAAAAATATCTGTCTGATACACTCGTTCAAGAAACGTTAAAGAACGAAAATTACCATGGTTTAAGCCCAACAAGAAAAATAACATTATTTTTAATAAAACACAGGCTATTTTTGTTTGTAAAGTTAATTTCTACGATGCGAACTAAACAAAAATCGAGATAGAAAGTGAAAAAAGTATGATATATTTTTTACTATTTGTAATAATAATAATTTTTTTAGTGGTTTTGGTGAATGATAAAAATTTATTTTCTCCATCATCTATAATATGTGAATCCTATATTTTGGCGGTATTATGCGCAATAATAAACATAGATAAATGGAACGTTAACATATCTATAAAAACGTTTCAAATTATAATTGTTGGTATATTGTCATTTGTTGTTCCATCATTTTTTGTGCTTCATTGTCGTTTTAGTAAAAGAAATATTGAACGCAAAAAAAGCGAAAATTATAACTATTGTATAAATAAACAAATATATTTGATATTAATATTTTTACAATTTGTAGCGTTAATCTTATATTTATATTATGTTATAAAAACTATTGGTGGAATAGGAAACATTTTCAAATTATCTGAAATTTTACATGATTATCGTGAAGGAACATCCTATGGTGATTTAGAGTCGATGATTCCAACATATGTAAATCAGTTAGTTAAAATATCGCAAGTAGTTTCTTATATTAGTTTGTACAATGTATTTTACACGAAAATGATAGAAAAAAAGAGGAATGATTGCCTTTTTCTTAATGCCGTTTCAATAGCACTTTTTATAGCTTTATCATTATTATCCGGTGGTAGGTATAAAATGATAGCATTCTTTTTAGCGGCACTTGTAATGGGATATACAATTCTTAAGAAATTAACAAATCAAAGCATTAATATAAAAAATATATTAAAAATATTTTTATTAATAATTGCGATAGTATTATGTTTTTCTAAAACAAGGACTCTTGTGGGTAGGACTAATGACGATGATTTTGTCTCTTATGTTAGTTCATACTTTGGAGGCTCTATACAATTGTTGGACCTTTATTTGGAAAATCCAATTGAAAATGATGGCATTTTTGGGAAAGAGTCATTTTACGCTTTAAATAATACATTAGCAAAATTCGGCATAATGCCTAAATATCGAATGCATCTTGAATTTAGAAGTTCTAATGGGGTTGTAATAGGTAATGTATACACGGCATTTCGTTGCTTTTATCATGATTTTGGAATAACCGGGGTTGTGTTACTACAGGCACTATTAGCTATTATATGGACTTGTTGGTATAAAAAAATAATAAAGCAAAAAGACATGTCGAAATTTAATTCGAGTTTTATTTTTTATTGTATGTTTATTAATTGCCTTTTTTTTAGTTCATACAGAGATAATTTTTTTAGTTCTACAATGTCTGTTGCAACTATTACGATGGTATTATATTTTGTAATAATTAAGAAATTGCTAATTAAAGAGTATAAAGTATCAGAAGGGAAAAATTATGAGTGAAAATTTAATTAAAAGTAAAATTGTTTTTTGTGGAGATTTTACCCAAAATAACGGACCTGCAAATGTTAATAAAGAATTAATAAAATATTTAGATATTAAAAAGATAGATACAAAGTGCCACAATAAAATAATTATATTTATGAAATTTTTGATTTCCTTATTTTGTTGCAAAATTTATATTTTTAGTTCTAATTATAGAGTTAATTATATTTTGTTTTTAATTGCAAA